>Ga0307507_10003274_pt1 | contig 31849 bp, 9 predicted proteins | sample 7_EM_MG_FD_207223 | JGI IMG/M metagenome (GOLD analysis project Ga0307507, IMG submission 207223) | Populus trichocarpa ectomycorrhiza microbial communities from riparian zone in the Pacific Northwest, United States - 7_EM | ecosystem: Host-associated > Plants > Roots > Unclassified | place... | reverse complement strand
ACCTAATACTAACTCTATACCTAATACTAACTCTATACCTAATACTAACTCTATACCTAATACTAACTCTATACCTAATACTAACTCTATACCTAATACTAACTCTATACCTAATACTAAACCTAAAGTTAAATAAGAAATAGTAGATAATTAAAAGGAAGTTACTAGCTGGTAACTCACCTTTCTTTCTATAGATATTTATATAATTAGAGCTACCCTGTTAGTATGACTCGCCAGGAAACCTAAATATACAATCTTTACTGTTATAATGGCCAATATTAAAAAGGCCCTAGCACTAAAGAAGTACACTAACCCTGCCATAAAAGTACTAGTATGCCATTATAAGCATTTGGAAGTATTTTTATAAAAGGAAGCTAATAAGTTAGCAGAGCACCGACTATATAACTATAAAATTATACTTAAAGAAGGAAAACAGCCAGAATTTGAACCCCTATATAGAATGTCCTAAAATAAACTCTAAGTACTGCGGAAGTACTTAGATAAATACCTAAGTAAAGGATTTATTAGAGCAAGCTCTTCGCCTATAGCTATACCTATAATCTTTATTAAGAAACCTGGCGGCGGTCTGTGCTTCTATATAGACTACTAAGCTTTTAACGCTATTACTATTAAGAATTAGTACCCGCTCCTATTAATTTAAGAGACACTGAACTAATTAAGTAAGGCTTACTACTATATAAAACTTAACCTTATCTACGCATTTAACCGTCTCCGTATTACAAAAGGAGATAAATGGCTCACTACATTCTGTACTAGGTATGGACTATTTAAATACTTAATAATGCCGTTCGGCCTCGCAAATGCCCTAAGTTAATTTTAATACTTTGTAAATAATACCCTATAACCTTACCTGGACATTTTTTGTACTGCTTATATTAATAACATCCTAGTATATAGCAATAACCTAACTAAATACAAGAAACATGTTAACCTTATTTTAAAAGCCTTGCGTGGAACTGGCCTATAATTGGATATAGATAAGTGCAAATTCCATAAAACGGAAGTCCTATACCTTGGACTTATTATTTCTATAGATAGTATATAAATAGACCTAAAGAAAATCAAAGTAATTATAAACTGGCAAGAACCTAAGAACATTAAGGACGTAAGAGCCTTTATAGGATTTACTAACTTCTACTAATAGTTTATTGATAACTTCTCCGCCCTAGTCTTACCCCTTATAGCTCTAACCCAAAAAGATAAAACCTTTATCTTTAATAAGGAATGTAAGAAGGCCTTTACCTATTTAAAAGTTATATTTACTACCATACCTGTACTCTAATACTTTAACCCAAACTAAAAGAGTGTTATAGAAGCCAACTTATCTAACTACGTTACTAGAGGCATTTTGTCTTAGTATAATAAGGAAGGAGTACTATACCCTATAGTATACTTCTTAAAACAACTAAGTCTAGCTAAATATAACTACAAGATCTATAATAAGGAATTATTAGCCATTATTAGATGTTTTGAACAATAGCGACCTAAACTAGAAGGTGCCGGGTTTCCAATTAAGGTCCTTAGCGACTATAAGAATTTATAGTACTTTACAACCACGAAACAGCTAAGTTATTATTAAGCCTACTAGTTAGAATATCTGTCTTGTTTTTAATTCTTAATTATATACCGCCTAGGCGTTTAAGGTTAAAAACCTAATACCCTAACCCAACGTTTATAAGATATACTAGTATAGGAAGAAGCGTATACCTACTATAATCAAACCCTACTTTACCCTAAATTATTTAATCCCCTAGCTAAAGACCTTATGGTATACATCCTTAAAATAACTAATTAATTAGTTAAACAGATTATAATTAATAAATACCCAAATAATAAGTTTATCCAAGAGACACTTAAGCTAATTTAAGATGGCGTTAGATGCTCCAAAAAGATCTTTCTAAGTGAATGTAAAGCTTGTGGAGACCGCTTATACTACTAGAACCGCCTAGTTGTACCTAACCATAATAAACTTAAGCTTAAGCTTCTTAAACATGTATACAACCTACTAGTAGCCAGCTACCTAGGCCATGGAAAAACCCTAGAATTACTTTAACAGGAGTACTACTAGCCAAATATATATAATATAATACAAAGGTATATCTCTAGCTGCTATACCTGCTGACGAGCTAAGGCTTTATATAAGATATATAATGGCTTTCTAAAGCCACTACCTATTCCGGACTAAAGATGGAAGGATATCTTAATTAACTTTGTTGTTGAACTCCCTGTAAATAAAGGCTATATAAACATTATAGTAGTTATAGACCGACTATCTAAAATAAGACACTTAATCGCCTATTCTAATATATTAACACCTGCTATCGCCTAACTATTCCTAGATTATATATAGAAACTCCATAGACTCCCTAAAACAATTATCTCTAATAGAGGCAGCTAGTTTATCTCTGCGTTTTAGAAAGAACTAACTACCTAACTCCGCATTAAAGCACTATTATCTACGGCATACTACCCAGAAATGGATGGTTAAACGGAACGTGCAAATGCTATAATAGAACAATATATTTGGATATACACATCGTATCTATAGGACAACTGGATGGACTAGTTTGCATTTACTAAGTTTACTGCAAATAACTCTGTCTTGGAAACCATAAAGGTCTCTCTACTTTTAGCCAACTACGGCCAGTATCTACAAATGGGTTTTAAACCTTTTAGTAATATTCCTTGCCCAGCTTATTAGGCCTTATAAGTTACAGAAGCAAACAAATTCATAAAGAAGATAGAAGAACTATAAGAGTTCTTTACTAATAAAATAACATAGGCCTAATCTGTCTATAAAGCCGCAGCAAATAAGAACTAAACCCTAGCACTAGCCTATTAAATTAGTAACTTTGTCTGGCTAGATATAAAAAATCTAAACACAAAATAATCTACTAAGAAACTTAATTAGAAGAACGCTGGCCCTTATAAGGTTAAAAAAGTTGTCTCTCCTTATACCTACTAACTAAAGCTCCCTAATACGGTTAAAATCTACCCTGTATTCTATACGTTAGTCCTCCGCCCTACCGCCCCTATATTAGACGCCCTGCCTGGATAGATCTAAGACCCTCCCCTACTAGTTAAAGTAGATAGTAAGGATAAGTACCTTGTTAAAAGAGTTAACGACATTAAGTATAACAAATAGGAATGTAAATATATATACCTTATAAAATAGAGAGGTTTTACTAAGCCCTTATAGGAACCTGCCGACTCTGTAGGACTTATATAAGCCGTAAAAGACTTTTACAAACTCTACCCAGAACTACTACAGCCCCATCTCGCAGATGCTTGAGTTTAAAGGGGGGGTACTATTATAGGACACCCCCGTGATACCTTATATACGTTCACCTGTTTCTACTAACTAAACAACCAGAGACTGACTATAAGATGGCAATCTAATAGTAATCTGCCGTATTCCGCCGCAATCTGCCGTCTCTACTGTTGGAGTTATTAACTGGCAACTTCAAGGACCTCTAACTGCCGAATTCTGCTAAGTTCTACCAGAACCGCCACCTAAGCTCTACCCTACCTATGTGTAGTATAGTACCCATTAACCTAGCAACTAAGCGAACGTTATATACCCTTTTTCCCCTGTTTCCTACTTCCTTTTCCTTACGCAACGTCTTAACTTTATTACGCAGTTTATATATATAGCTTAATAATATCTACTTCGCTATATATTATCACCGCTTGTGCTCGCCCCGTGATAAAGGCTTATTTTAACAACTAACTTCTTTAGCTCATCTACAATACTATAGAGTAGTATTGTCTTGCCCTTACCAGGATCACCCTTAATCTATAGCAGCCGGCTCTATAGGTTGTCCCGCTATTATTAAAAGTTGGTTTTTAAGGATCTAATAGTATAAGTCCTCTAGCAGTCTACCCTTAGTTTCCTTAATACGCTTCTTATCATTATAGGGATCAGTTTAGCATAGATATTAGACGCATTTAAGATCCTTAGAGTGCTTATTAATCTCCTCCCTTAACTATCTAAACGCGCTATCTCTCCCTTCTTTATAAATAAGAGGCATATATACGTTAAAAATCCCTAGTAGTAAATATGCCTTATCTTCTTCCAGTTTTATCTAGCGGCGGTCTATCTATAATAGTCGCTTATCAATAGTAAACTAAGATAAAGTAGCCCCTTAAAGCGCCAAAATAGCAATACCCGTTATTTTGTGGATGTAATACTATAGCAATAATTTATTGCTAAGTTGCTTGCCTTTATAAGAGAAGAAGTTAACCAAGCTTAGGGTAAGAAGTTCTTAAAGTATCTAGCCCTATTTAAACTATCTACTTCTCTTAAAGTCTGATTCCTAAGGCAGCGGGATATTTTTATTACGGAGCTTAATAGCAGAGATATTAGAAAGATAGGCGTAGCATTAAGTTATATTACAGTACCAGCAAAACATAGAGTTAATAGCCTATAAAAGTTCAGTATAGTTTGCCCTGTTAATACAGCAGGTATTAATCTAGAAGTATTATAAGCTGTCCTACTATACTTATTCTCTACAAAACCGGATCTTCTTGTAGCCAGGCTTATCCTTACTTATGCCGTTTATTAGGTCTTCAAAGGTAACCTTCTTATTGTCCGCCCCCCATATATATAAGAGTATCGCATAGGGAGGGAGTGCATTATCGCCTATAAACTCCTTAGTAAAGCTAAATTTGCTAGTATCACTACATAGCAAAAAACGTATAGCTTTGGAGGGAGTATTAACAGGCATATATAGTAAGAAAATAGCGCCTAGGAGGCTTATACGCGGCAGTCTAAGTAAAAAGTAAGGCACAGCAAGTCGCTTATACGTTAAGAATACAAGTCCTAGCTATTATGGTTAGTAAAGACACAGAAAGATAGAACGCTAAGCTATACCAAAAAATTATATCTAAAAGCGGGACGGTATAAGAGTGCTATAACCTAATTCTACTTAAAGTATATCCTTAGTTTAGGGAGAAGGGAGCTTAAATAAACTTAGCTTAGGGTGGGGTAGAGGCGCGGCTAGTTATATAGCCTAGAGTATAGCGTAGTAAGGCTGATATATAGTAGTTAGCCCACAGTAGAAGGCGAATTTGTAAGCAACCTAACTAAATATGCTTAGGTAGACAAACACCTTAGTAACGCTAGCAGGGAGGACAGCCGACCCGCTCCGGCCACACCCTTATTAAGATAGCAAAAAGAATATCTCTTATCCCGTCAATTCGCGTCTAACTGTTATTAATAAGATCTTTACAGAATAGTATTTTATATATACTATAGCCAAAATAAGTCCTTAAAGCACACTTATATATTGTTTTTAATTCTAGTGTTTGCGCACAGGCCACCTACTTATTGGACGCTAACGGGATAAGGGATATATATATATATATATAGAGATAGCAAGAGTATAGCTAAGGTATTAGATGGAGTTTAAGTAACGTAAAGCTATATATAGCGTTCTCCAAGCCGCCATTTCCTAATAATTACCCGCAAAATGCTATCTTTATGTAAGTAGGAGCATATATCCTCTAGGCCTTATATAAAACTTTCTAACCTTAATTAATTAAGCAATTATCTCTCTATGCTAATATTCTCTAATAGGTTATTAATTATATCTATACCTTTATTATCTTTTCTTATACCTAAGTAAAACTTCTTAAATTAACTAGTAAATAAATCTCCTACCCAACAAGTAAGGAGTTAAATAGTTATAACTACTTAATAGACGCTAAGTAGAGATAAGGTGCTGCCAAAATTAATTTTATAATATATACACTAATAAGAGGTTAGCTAGTATGTATAAGCGGGCCAGCAAGATTTATATAGTCTACTTACCTAGTTCCCTTATTACGGCAAGAAAATTCTAGTTATAGCTAAGTACAATAATAATAGGAAGGAAGGGTAGAGAGACCTTAAGTCCCTATAAAGCTTCTCTATACTTATCCGCAATCTTACTTACCTCCTTTATTAACTCTTTAAGTTTAGTAAGTTGCGCAGCTATCTATATACCCACTTATATTATCGCCTTATCCCAGTTCTAGCCTATATACTTTATCTTAATACTAACGCCAATTAGCCGCCAACGTAATAGTTTATAAAGGGTGTGGTTTATAAATATAGGCAGTGTACTACACTAAGCGCGTTTATAAAGAGCTCTTTAAAAGCGCTTAGATAGTTTAATATAAATAGCAAAATCAACCATTTTTAAGTTTAGTACTATACCAGCTTAGCTAGGAGGAATAAAGGAAGGTGGTAAAATTTAAGCAGAAGTACTAATTACTTTAGTAAGCACAAAGTCTATTAGCAATTAGAGAGTTAACAAACCAGTTTAAAAAGTACAGCTTTCCTTTAAATTTATTATAGTGCAGCGCTAGATCAAGGATAAAGTTATGTATACTACTATTCCAAACCACCTTATAATATCTCCCTTCTTCGCTGTAACGGAACCTTGTAGTAGGAACTACGGTGGGTTCTATTAATAGGCTGGGTATATAGGTACAACAAAAACGATAACATAATAATAACTGGTGGAGTGGTTGCCTAATAGATTAACTCCAATTATATTCTAAGATTTACTATAAGGAGAGAACTATCTATAGTAGGGACTAAGGTCCTTTAAATACACAACTATACTCCTAAGAAATCCTCTCTTATATATAAGGTACGTGTTATATGTGTTATACGTAGCGTACACTGCGTACTCCTTGTATACTGCGTACAACGTTATGTGACTCGCTTACTATTCCTTATTATATAGTTCCACCGGATCCATTCTGGACTATGCCTGTATTAACTAACTAGCTTCCGCCGACTCCTCTCTAAGTAGTTATAACACCGTACTTAAAGCGTCCGTAATACTATCTCTCTCCTCTTTATCTTTGTCCTTAAAGATTCCTAACATCTCTAAGTCGTCTACTAGAGGTGTAATGTCCGTTTGATCAGTCTGGTTAATATCTATACTTATTATAGCTAAAGCTCCTTCTTCCTTACAAGTGTAGTGCTGTGCTTATACTGTGGCTGCCATACTATCGCTTAGTGAGATAATGCCGTCTCTATATTCTTATTGCGCAAAGGTGGGGTTAGTGTGTGTTGTGCTAGTAAGTCCTTTATCTTAACAACCCTTGTCTTGCTTAGAGTGTACTAAAGCAAACATTTAATTGTCCTGCGATGTTTGCTCTATTTCTAATACTAAGTATGCGCGTCTGATGACTCTTAATAGTCTTTAAGTTCCCTAAGTAACTTATTATAGGGTCTTATGTTTAATCTGCCGCTGCGAAACTTAATAGTAAGCTCTTAAGCGCCTTAGATGAGCTTTATTGTTCGCGGGAAGCAGAGCAGGAGGCTATAGCTGCTTAACAGCGTGCCCTTAAAGCCTATCTATCCGCTTCTACCCGTCTTCTTTGTCTTAAACGTGTCCGTGAGAAGGTCCGTTCTAAGAAGTAGAAACTTGTTTAATAGGGTTTATCTAAGCTAGGTAACAAAAGGATTGACTCTCCTCCTATAAGGGAAATAACTCTAAGTAGCTTGGCAATTGCTCCTCTTAGGTCCCCCTTAGGCGATTTGTTTTTTGGCGATTCCTCTCTATTAATATTGCCTGACCTGCTTTCTTTTAATACTCCCGTACCTTTCCCATAGCGTTCCTTAGGTTGCTTAGTAGTTCCTAGGTAGTCTTATTATAGCCTATCCACTTTACTTTATACCATATTTCATTATCTATATCCTTGTAACTAATGATCTTTAAAACTTGCCATTTGTCTTCCTCTTGTCCTCTATATATGTCTGCCTTATAGACTAGTGGCTTGATATTTCCGTGTACTAGTTCTAGCATTGCGACATGCTGTATAGGGTAGATTTTCATTTTGGCTAGTAGGTTCAACTTATATGTAACTAATAAAATTCTTTACTTAACTTTAAAAGGTCCTAGTCTAATATGGTCCAACTTCTTACTTAGTCATCAACTCTTAAAGTTTTTATATAGTAGCCACACTTTATCCCCCTCCTTAAGATCTGGTCCCTTAGATCTCTTAGTATTATAGTACCTTTTCATTCGTTCTTATACTAGTTTAGCTGTTTCTTTAAGGTCTGCATGAAGATTTATTAACATCTCTATTCTTTACTTGGCTGTGCTACTCGTCTTTTTTACTTATTATGGCGATAATGATGTTCTTGGCTCGTACCCATAGTTTACCTTAAATAGTAATGTTCCTATTCCTTCTTATAGTATTGCATTGTATGTAAACTGTATAACTAGTAGTAACGATACCTAATTGTTCTGTGCGTGATTAATATAATGCCTTAGATACTGCTTTAGTGTCTAGTTTAGTTTTTCTATTTGTCCGTCTATCTGCAAATAATACGCTATAGACGTTGCTGCGCAAACCCCTTATTCTACTAGAAACACTTCCTAAAATGCTGCTATAAATCTTGGATCTCTATCTAATATAATCTTGTCTAGTACTCCATATCTTATGAATACTTCCTTTATATAGATTCTAGCGACATCTTCTACTGATATCTCTTTAGTGCATGCTATAAAGTATCCCTACTTTATTAGCTTATCTACTATTACCAAGATCGCGTTATAATCTTATTCTATAATAGGATCTCTTAACTTTAGTAACTTAATAATAAAGTCCTATAATATAACCTCCTATGGTCTTCCTAGTGTCTTAATAGGTTGTAGCCCTCTATACAGCTTATACCTTGTTGGTTTGTTCCTTTGGCAATCTGGATATTCCTTTATAACTTGTCTTGCTAGTCCCTAGATTCCTTAAATAATATATTTCTCTTAAAGTCTTAACACTAAGCCTGTAGCTCTATTATGTCCTTGTATTATTCCCTTGTAGAATTCCTTAACAAATTCTTCTATAATAGACTTAGGCATATACGTTGCTTCTCTGTTTTTATATTACTCTAAGTCTGGATCCTCTACCTATGCTTCTTAGATCTTCTATATCCAATCACTCTCTAGTAATTTATGGATTTAACTTTCCTTGGTTGCTATAATCTTTGGATAATTATACCTAATTAATCCGTCTTGATCCTTTTGTAACAAAGCTCCCAATAGCTTTTTATTGCTTTATAGTTTAGCCTTCCTACTTAGAGCATCTGCTTGTGTATTATCTGTACCCTTAGTATGCTGAATTTTGAAATGGTATTTTATAAGCATTTCCGCCTATCTAACCTGTCTTTGGTTGAGTTCCTTTGTTATTAGGAATCCTGTAAGGTTCTTATAGTCTGTCTTAACTATAAATGGTTTTTCTATGCCTTGTAAGAACGCTCTCCATTTCTTAAGTGCTGTAACTATACCTAACAACTCTTTGTTGTAGATGTTATAGTTTAACTCTGGTGGTGTTATCTTTTAACTGTAGTATGCCACTAGGTGCTATTTATCTTAATATTTCTATAGGAAGCACGCCCCTAGTGCAAAGTCTAATATATCTGTCTCTATAACCGTCTCTAGCCCTGGTTAATAGATCTTAAGAACTGGCTCCTAGGTAAATAACTCTTTAACTCTCTTAAATAGTTCTTGTTATTCCTTCCCCTATGCCCATAGTTCTTCTTTCTTCGTTAACTATGTAAACGGCTTAATATCCTGCAACCACTGTGCTATAAACCTTCTGCAGTAATTGCAAAACCCTAGGAACGATCTTAACTATATTATATTCTCTGGTTCTTGCTAATTCACTATAGCCTTAATCTTTTTTAGATCTATGCTGAGTTGGCCTAGTTTAATAATAAATCTAATAAAATTGGTTTTCCTGGTAAAGAACTCGCATTTCTTAATTGCTACTGGCATCTTTTCTTCTTATAGTCTCTTTAAGACCCATTTAATGTGTTCTCTATGTTCTTCCTCACTTTCTAAGTAGATAATAATGTTGTTGAGGTATGCTATAATAAATTCATCTAGGTGTTCTCCTAACACACTATTAATTCGCTTTTGGAATGTTACTAGTGTGTTTATAAGCCCGAATTGCATAACTAATGGCTTATATAGTCCTTCCTTTGACCTAAAGGCTGCCTTCTATTTATTGCCTTCCTTGATTCTGATCTGGTGGTACGCCTATCTTAGATCTATCTTTGTAAAGATCTTTACGTTACCTATTCTGTTTTGGATTTTGCTAATTAAGGGTAAAGGATACCTATCCTTCCTGGTGATGCTGTTTAACTGTCTGTAGTCTATACACATCCTAAGTTTTCCGTTTTTCTTTAGAATGAACAGTACTGGATATCCTACTAATAACTGCGACGGTCTAATGTATCCCTTTTATAAGTTCTCCTGGATAAACTCCTTAAGCGCTACTAACTCTGTTTTAGTAAGCTTATAGATTAGAAAGAACTTTAGACTTGTTCTCTCTTTTAATTCTATTTTATGGTCCCAAGCTATATACTTTAACAGCTTCTTACTTTCTAGTAACTATAACTTTTTTCCATACTTGTGGTATCTTTTTGGTATATAACTTAAGCCTCGCTTAGTCTCTTTATATGTCGCTCCAACTTGGTACTATACTAACTTGGTTTGCTGTCGCACTTTGCGTTATTATATATCCTTAATATTAACCTGACCTATAACCCAATTAATCTTTGGATTGTACTCCTGTAACTAAGGTATTCCTAGTATTGCCTTATCCTGTCCCAACGGTAGGATATTAAAAGACATTCTAACTAGTCTCCCTTTAATAGTTATCTGAATAGGTCCTATTTCGAGATTAATAATGCCTCCTCTATAGGCTATCTGGTCTCCTAAAATTGTTATAAGTGGATATAGGTGTTCCTTCTATCTATGTGGTAACCCTATCCTTTCTATTACCTTTGGTGATATATGGTTCCTTATTGCTCTACTATCTACTAACGCTTTAAACTGCTGATCTTGCCACTTAGCTCTTAAGTTTAGGTGTTGTTCTTAAATTCCTTTAAGGGTCTAAGGCTCTAATACTGGTTCCCTCTGGTCCTATATGCCTCCCCTTTTCCTAACTATTGGCTGCTAGATCCTACCTATACTTGGTCTAACTTTAGCCAATACTTAGTTTATTTCTTTTCCTCTATGTGCTATAGATAAGTGTTCTCTAGGCACTCCTACCACTGTTGTCTATCTAGGCATTCTTCCGTAAGGAATCTTTCTAGTTAAAGTATTAAGTCTCCTTAACCTTGTACTTCTACTAGGTGCCAACTATATATATACTTAGTGTTCCTAAACCGCTTTTCCTTTGGTGCCTAATATATCCTTACTAGGTACTTCTGGTTCTTGTCTTTAGGTGCTCTATGCATATTATATATGTTATCCACATAAGCTATCTATGATAGTGTATAATGCGCTATATGTTTTAGGTCAACTCTTGGTTTGTTTTTATTCTTAAGTTTAAACCTATACCTAGTTGACCTAACTACTGGTATCTCTGCTGTGGGTACTAAGACTTGCCGCTTGCTTCTCTAGTCCCTAGATCCCTCTTCTAGGTTCCTTAATGTTATAATTAATGCTCCTTTAATGTGACTTATACGTTTTTCCGTAATGGGTTGGTCTTGGACAACTTTTTTGTCTAGCTATATATAAAAGTCTTCCTATTTATTGTTGTGTTGTTGCCTATACCACTTTTTATACAACTGGTTTAGTGTATATAGTCTATCTATTAGAAAATACCTTATTATTACTGCATCGTAATATCCTTTAGTATGCCTTTCTTTAAACCTGGTTAGAATATCTAGATCCTCTTCTTATTCTAGTTTGTCTAATTACTTTGCCCTAGGTGTCCCTGTACTTGGCCTATTAGTAACTCTTTGTACGGGTGCTCTGTCCCTTATATGACCTGGTATAGCTAATCTTTTATCTAGCTTTTACTCTTGCCATATAATGATTCTTGTCCTAAACTTATTTATAGTTTTTTATTTTCTGCGTCTTGTAGCTAGATCCTTATAGTTGTCTTGCTTTTTAATCCTGGTATTAACTTTTTGATCTTTAGGCTAAGCACTACATTTGCCTGGAATTACTAACGTTCTTATTTGTTCCCCGAACTTGCAGTTCTTAAACTTGCGTCCTATACTTGTTTGTTTGTCACTAAACTAAGTTACTGCCCTTTCCCATTGGTTTTTGTCTGTTGTGGGTTCTTAGGTGTATTTTATCTTACTTTAAGAATCTTAAGCTTCTCTTATCTTTTCTTGAGAATCTTAAGCCTGTGGCCTTTTGCCTTTACTAAGTAATAAGCTAGCACTAGTAGTTATCTGCTTGCTTAGTTTCTTCTAAACGTTGCTCCTATTGTCTTGTAAAGCGATGGAAATCGTATCTAATGGTGTCGCTATGCCCGTTACTGAACCTTGTTTGGTAATGGTCTTAGTCTCTACTTCTGTTGCGTTATTAAGGTTTAAGTGCTTCTAGTTAGCCTCCTTTTTGTCCTTGTTGCTGTTAATTAATAAGTACTTTGACTCTATTGTCATTACTACTAATCTTTGTTTGTATGTTGCTATAACATCTTAATCTAGCTTATAGAGTTGATTTTATTCTTTATCTAACTCTCTAGTTCCTTAGAGTCCTTTTAACTCTGGCTCTTATGGCCAATAGCTTGCGCCATACTTAGCGTCTTTATGAATTTGGCATGCGTTATTGTAATAATACGCAAAACTGTTAATTAAACACTCTTTTATTCCTTATAGTGCACTATTATCCCTCTATATATACGCGCCGTCTGCTAGTCTGGTTCCCTTTACTATATGGTTACTTTAACCACCTCTATAGTCTCTGGCGAAATAACCCTGTTTTCCGTAATTTATGCAAGCTCTATTTTTAAACCATCTTTCTTGCTATGGAGTTCGCCTAAACGTCTTCTACTGCTAAGATCCCTGGTTTGGCCTCTACTCCTTAGTCCTTTAATCACTTAATCCTTAACCTCTGGGTTTCTATAGTTTCTTTTCCTATCTTTAGGTTTCTTTGGTACCACTTAGGTCTATTAGCTCTATACCATTCCATAGTTTTTAACTCTGTGTCTGTCGTTGCGTACTTTACGCCTTATATAACTATGGAACTCTATCTTGCCCTCTTTTGGCTTGTTCCCTTTAATAGATTCTATTATTAATCTTTATTAACTAATCTATTAACTCTCTTAGAGTATCTACATCTTTTATTAGGATAATTATGTCCTGGACTTTAGCCTTAAGTCCCTGTTTGTACTATGCTATAAGCGCCCTGTTATTCCACTCAACCTATATAGCTAGTGTTTAAAACTGTGTTATATACTCAATTGTTAAAGTATGTTGTACTAAGTTCTAAAGCTTTTGTTCCGCTATAGTTGTGGCCTCTAGGTCTCCGAATATCTGCGTTAGTTACTCTATAAACCCGTTTTAATTAGTAAATATGTACTGTATATCCTAGTTAGTAATTATTATGCCATTAGCCTATATTTCTATAAGATACAGTTCAAACCACTTAAGTGCTCTCCCCATTAGAAACAATCCTGTATAGGCTACTTAATCCAATAATGTTGCTAACTTCGCTCCTTTCTGTACTACCTTAAAGTACATCTGCGTAAGAAATCCTTTAAGCTTCGACTTTTCTCCTAAGAATTGTTTAATTAAAGGTAACTTAATCTTTGCTGCTCTAATTCCATTAATGCGTTCTTTAAGTATCCTATTATTATCTTGTAAGTGATTAACCATTTCCTATAACTAACCTCGCGTAACCACTTGAGAATCCCTATTGTCTATACTAGTATCACCTGGCCCTGAGGTTGTGGCTCCCGTTAACGCCGTCGTGACTGGTGCTGCTCTTAGTGGTATATTACTCGATTTTGTTCCAATACCGTAACCTTAGTAGTGAATATGTAACGGAACCTTGTAGTAGGAACTATGGTGGGTTCTATTAATGGGCTGGGTATATAGGTACAACAAAAACAATAACGTAATAATAACTGGTGGAGTGGTTGCCTAATAGATTAACTCCAATTATATTCTGAGATTCACTATAAGGAGAGAACTATCTACGGTAGGGATTAAGGTCCTTTAAATACATAACCATACTCCTAAGAAATCCTCTCTTATACGTGAGGTATGTGTTATACATATTGTACGTGGCGTACACTGCGTACTCCTTGTATACTGCGTATAACGTTATGTGACTTGCTTACTATTCCTCGTTACATGGTTCCACTGGATCTATTTGGGACCGTGCCTGTATTAACCAACTAGCTTCCGCCGACTCCTCTCTAAGTAGTTGTAACACCGTACTTAAAGCGTCCGTAATATTCGCAGCGCTAGGTAAGCTAGACTGCTTTTACATATTATTCTAGAGTTAGTAATAGACTAGGGAGCTTTATTGGCTTAGTATATATAAAATTATTAATTACGCTAAAGGTGTCATCCTCTAGTTTCTTAATTTTAGTCTTATACACTATATCAGCTCTACTATTTTATATATAACTGTAGGGTAATAAAGCCTTTGGTTATACCTAATAAGCATTTAACACTACAGTAATACCTTGCGAGAATCGCCTTTCTATTATATAGAGAATGGTATTTAAATCGCTTGGGAGTTCTATAGGCCCACGAGGTACAAATTACTTAAAAAGTATAGGCTGTAGCGTAAAGAGCATCTTAGATATTTGCTTAGTAGGACTTCTAGACTATAGGGATATAGCGGAGCTGCGAGCAGAAAAGGTTAAGTACTGCAAAGCATTATCTTATAAGGATAATAGAACTATCAGATTAAAAGGCCGTGGAGTATTCTTAGTATTATTACCATAAACATTGGTGTCTTATCTTTTACGTCTCTTTAAAGGCGAGGGCGTGCGCGCTAGAAGGTAATTTATTACGTTTAAATAGTATTTGGTAAGAGGATATCTCTTACGCTTCTTTCCTCTCTATTCCTAATTAGTAGAATTTAGTAATTCTATAAGCTATAGGAGAACTAACTAGCGGGGCATTACAGCATATAGTATATGCAAGTAACAGTTGTGGGTTATTATTGATCTTATTGCAAGCAAGTTACACAATTAGCAGCGCGTGGCCGCAATTACATAATCTCACACTATATTACGCACTATAACAGTAGTAATTACGATATTTATTATCACTATAACTATGCAAATAGTTGGAAGACTTCTAGTATAGTATAATATTAGCTTCTTACCGGAGGCTGTTCTTACTTAAAGCCAATATAAGTTAGGGGCAAAGTTCTAGTTCCCTGCCCTAAAGTTGTTTGGCGGGGTGCACAAACGCTAAATTCGCCACATGTGGCTGGGGCTTAATCCGCCACACCGCTCGGCGCTATCTAACATTAGTTACGCTCTCCACGTATGTATATTCCGCCATCTCGACAAGGGTGTGGCCGGAGCGGGTCGGCCGCCCTCCCTGCTAGCGCAGGCAAACTGTAGAGAGCTTTGGGCGAGTTTGTGCGCTGGAAACGCCACTAATTTATCCTACAGATTGTGAAGCGGCTGGGAAAGACGAAGCGCGGGTCATGCCCGAACGTATCGCCGCAGCCTGAGCCCAGAAGACGCCACTCCTACTTGGCGCGGTTAGCAAGCCAAGTATCACTGTAACTCTCGGCAATCTCTACGGTGGTTTGGCTCCGTGGCAATCCAGCTGAGCAATCTGTGCTCTGCTGCGCCTCACTCTACGAGGAGCAGCAACAATAAGATCCGGTGAAGGCATCGGATCTTTCCGGCTAGGGCTATTCATTGGCTGCAGTGATGAACCCTAATTCGCGCAGAGTAGCTCCGCCTCATCAAGTCATATGAAATTTTTGCATACGCCAGTACCGCCCTTTAATGCGTCTACGTAAACGTCGACCTGTCCTGGTTTGTAGTTCTCGACAGCGGCTAGAGCGTGCTCTTCGTCCTTCCATGTCACAACGTTAGGGCTTGGATCCCATTGGCGGACATGCGTATAACTTGACTTCCGATACGCCCCTCCACTTGGACATCCTGGCACATCATCGCCGTCCTCTAGAGAGGCAAGAGGTATCTTTTGTGGATCCACTTTCTCCGAATCATCCAGTAAGGATGCGATTTGCCTAGCTTATACATAGACGCTCAGAATGCGATCGCCTGGTTGCGCGGCCTCTGCTCGAGGGGGAGGAGACCGGCTTCCACGTCTGCTATGTGGAGAGTACTGGTCTGGAACTGACCTGCATTTGTGTTTAGATGTGAACCATCTGGCGAGAAGGCTGCCAGGCCGACCGAGTTTAAGTGGCCCTTGAGCATGCTGCGGACCAACCCGTATTGCGTCCCATAGCCAATAACTTAGGCCCGCCACACTGCATGATCCTCTTCTCGTTCCTGTAGCACAGCTGTTCGGGATCTGCTCAATCCCCACCTGTTACAGTTGGCGATTCTAGTGCAATCTACTGTCAATAACTCTCATACTCTTCTCAATATGGATCATCTGCCTCTCAAAGACCGGGAGCCGCCGATTGTCATCCCCTATCTCCTAGCCGACGACTTCAAGTACGACGGTGGCGATTTTGATAGTTATCCAGAGAGATGCGGCTGGAACTTCGGGATCTGGCGCAACAATGATCGTACGTATAAAGACGTCGACATTAAAGAGTGGCTCAGAATGAGTTCCAAAACGAAGGATGAGCTTCCAGCGTTTCTTCAAGCCTGGCTCTTTTTTGGCCTACTTTCTTTCGCTCTAGGCATGGAAGTCCCGGTTGAGGATTTCACAAGGCTGCTTGAAGACAGTCAGAGCAAGGTTCTTACTACAGCAAAGCTTGAGACTTATCTAATCCATTTTTCTACACGTTTTGCGGATCCAGCAGCCAATGAAGACCACGAGCAGACGTGGAGAGACCGGAGAAAGCAAAAGACGCGATTTTGGACTTCCATGTCCTCTGTTGCTAATGTTTTCGTCAGTCTTGCAGGTACCATCAAGCGGGGAGATCTTCAAATTCGAGAGAAATTGGAACAGGTTCAATTCGCAGCAGGTCTGCTTTCTCATACGCTCTGCAACTATATGTTGGAGGTTCTCAAAACGCCGGATGACAAGAGCAAGCTAAGTCTAAGGCTTGCTCCGCTGGAATTTGAACCCTGCCGTCTCATCATCCGCAAAATGACTGCCGACAACTGGTGCCCTCACACAAGGCACCGGGTTACGCTTACTTGTTCATATAGTATGCAAGCATATCTTTATGCTCTTGGTACAGTGAGGACATCTCAGGATCACAGTAAATGTACTGAGGGCTATTGCTCTGCAAACCAGGCCGGAACGGATTTCGAGCCAAAGCACATTGGCTGCGTTGGCGCTGGTTGTGATATGGTCCAAACGCCTATCAGAGAGGTCGTCAAGGTTCTTCAGGAAGGGTTCATACCACTTCTGGAAGTCCAGTTCAAGGGCAGAAACTACACGAATCCATACCTGGTAGTGAAGAAAGCAGATGGAAACACTCCATATGCTGCGATCTCGCATGTCTGGGCTGACGGTCTGGGAAATTCTAAAGCGAATGCTATACCTTCTTGCCAACTGGCATCAATGCTGCGGTCGCTTCAACAAATACAATACATCAAGCTTGTTCATATTGACAAAAAAGAGGCAAAAGAGGCCGGACAAATGATGCCCTTCTGGCTCGACACTCTTTGCATTCCAGTGGAAGATCAATATCAGGGTTTACGGGATTTCTCCATCCAGAAGATGCATGAAATATATCAACAAGCGCACTGCGCTCTTGTACTTGATCCTGATTTCGTCCGAATGAATAAGCGGACAGAAGTCCACGAGGTATTGAGCAGAACCCTCCTCTGCGGTTGGATCACTCGTCTTTGGACTCTCCAAGAGGGATGTCTTCCTCCCATCGTCTACATTCGGGTCAAAGATGGTGTAATAGATCTCTACTCGGTTTACATGTGGTACCTTCGGCGGCATAGCAAAGACTGGTTGAAAGCGAGGCCTGTTCTTGACCTTCTTGTGGAGAATAGCATTTCTCTATTTGTGGGTTTGCTACCTAGGAAGCAAGATAATAGAGCGGTCGTCTATTCCAAGGGGGACGACGAAATGTTCATCAGGGATTCCATCTGGTCAATGGCCTTTCGGATGACGAGTCGACCAGGCGATGAGACTGTTTGTTTTGCCACAACTCTTGGTTTTGATCCAGCCCCAATTCTCGACATTGAACTACCAAAGAATACTGGGGATGCGTTATCTCAAGTATACGAGGCGGCACAGTTGAGGGTTCAAGAGGAACGAATGGTCGCGTTTCTAAATCTTTTGCCGTCGATTCCATTGAGCATACTCTTTTCAACCGGCGAGAGACTTTCCATTCCGGGCTATCGATGGGCACCACGAACTCTTCTGCATCCAAAAACCACGCTCAGTTCGAACGAACGAAGACGAGAAGGCCCTGGTAATCAAGAGGGTGAATCAGCAAATGCCTATGTACACCCAAAAGGAAAAGGATTGGTCGCTTTCCTCCCCACAATCCACCTCCCTCTAATTGACTTCAAGTTCACTCGATGGCATATAGTCTGTGATGACGGCTCATCATTTCGAGCGGGTAACCTCTTCGATGAGAGTTCTTTCCAGGGCAAGAAGAATGAAAAGAAGAACATTAGCATTCTACTGTCAGCCAGTCTGGATGGAAACGAGGAAGTAAGAGGGCTGATTGTGAGTACTTCAAGCTTCGCATACAAGACGTGGGATCCCAAGTCGCCAAGGTTCAGCTTCAAGACTATTCCAGCAGCACAAGTACTCGGACCTGTGTTTGTGAAACGAAATAGTTCTGGTCCGCCGCTAGATCCTAGAACTGACTACGTCGTACATGGGGCAACTATGAAAATGAAGAGGTGGCTGGTGAACTGTTTCAACCCTAGCGATGAGCCTCGTCGATTTTAGTCCTCTACATGGTAGCAGTTGAGACAGTATGGTATGTTGAAGATCAGCCGGCGACGAGTAATTAAACATGAAAATGCCACACGGAAGCCACTGCAACGAAGCGGCGTGGATGCAAATCGGTCTTACCACGCTAAAGGGTGGGTCTACCATAAGCGCTAATGCACAATCCCTACAGAGTGCAGCTCAGCTGAAAATATAAGTAAGAACCGCGCCGCGCCACCCACTCCTACCTTCTGCGGGTGGATGGCGGGTGCTTAGTGTTTCAGGTGAATGCCCATCCTACCTGTTACAGTAACTTTTCTAGAGTAAGAATTCGCCCAAAGCTCCTAGTAATTTGCTAGCGCTAGCAGGGAGGACGGCCGACCCGCTTTGGCCACACCCTTGTGCGGGAGGCGTTGAACTTTTTGAGAAATGATACTGGAGTGAGCATGTGCTTGTGCGTGTCGCGCGCACTGAGATTTCGAGGGCGGCCTTACCCTAATAATAGGTTAGATTTTGGGTACAGCTGCAGAAACTAAATCTGGGCACCACGGCCTACTAGTAACAATAACTACTATAACCGTAAATATCATTTGTTGCAGAAAAGCTCTACACCTCTTATAAGTAGCAGCTTGCTACTGCAGCAGGTATCTATAGGATATATTGTTAACTAACCGTTATTTTAAAGTTGAGATCTACGTTAAGGTCGGCATTAGTATTATTCTAGCCGCGTGCCCCACCGCTAGGCCGCTTATAGACTATTTTGCTAATACAGAAAACCCGGCTTAGCATTAAGGCTAGGGTAAATAGTTTGCTAGTCTTTATACTTCTAGCGTTTACTTCCTTTCAATCCTTAAAACCGCTAATATTATATTTAGATTTCTTTAAAGCTAGTAGCTTGTGGCTATTATAGATCTTACCCACTTATTTAATGTTTATTATACGCGTTTAGCCTCTAAATATATTATCCGTCGCGCTTTATTACAATAACGGATATAGTAATTAACAATAATTAAAGTAAAGCCTATTGTAAACGGGCTAGATATATTTCGCGACTCCGCTTAATTACTCTCTTAGGAGCCTAACATTTTAGGCTCTACTATAATATTAGATTATATAGATAACTAAGGCAAGAGTTAAGCATATTAAATCTATTATAATAATTTTTAAATAGATATAGGCCTTTAAGACTACGCCCTTAATCTCCTATTAGCGCTACAAATTCTTCCTACTTCTTATTTATTACCATTAAGTTATAATAGTTATAGCTGTTACTAAACCTTTAATGCTTCCCCCTTCTAGCCCTTTATATACTATATTCTTTTAAAGGGCCTTAAGAAATAAAGCTAGATTTAGCAAATTTAAAGGTCCTTAAGTAATAGTAAAGTAAATAGATATTTAGAATTTTTAGATTATATAGATAGAGTTTATTAAGGCAACTCTAGAGGAGCTTTTAGGACTTTATATTATTATATTTATAGAGTTTACTAGGTTAAACTTCTACCTCTAAGTATCCTTAGTTATCTTATATATAGGACACTATAGGTATTATAAATTCCCAGTTGATTTAGTAATTACTTAACATATTACACTCTATACTCTACTAACTATAGTGCTTATAGTAGCACTTAGCGTAATAAAGAAGACACTTACTTAGGTTTATAAAATATAGAAATTCGGCGCTATAGTTTAAGTTCCTATACTGGCTTATCTTTTTTAAGACTTCTAAGCACTTTCTTAATGTTAATATCTCTAGCTTACTTTGCTGTATTTACTCTTCCGCCTTATATAGCTAAAGCTTGCTTTCCTTACATTGCCTAGCTAGGGCTTAAATCTCTTAGGTATAGCTATACAAAACTTTAATTAAAAAATCTGTTAGGACGCCTAGTGTCGGGAATTAGGCAAGCGGTCGTTACGTGACGCCGCGGCACTAGCGTGGCGAGGAGTCTTAAGCTCCTCGCCCTTTCTTATTCCAATTAAGAAGCATATTAACCAACATTACTATAACCTACTCGAGTAGTCGTTATTGGTGAGTCACCCTGTGTGACCAATACTAATTAGTGGTTGAATACACAGTCAACCACAGAGCAGCTAGGTTTTTGAACAGAAGAGACAGTCTTATGCAGGGGTGCTATATGCGCTTATATGGAATGGATCCTGGCAATACTGTGCTACCTTAGACTTGCGAAAAACTAGTAATAGAAGTGTTACTAAATACTAGGAGATACCAAGTTGCGTCTATTACGCAGAACAACCACGTTTATAAAGATTTGGTTGAGTACTTTAGGTTAGAAGTATTACTAAACCTAGGGTCCTAAGTTAACGTCTGAAACGCGTTAAAATAACCATCTTAATACCTTCAGTGTACCTTTGCAGACTATAGGATCACGATTACTACCTAACTACACGTTGAATAACCTTTATTTCCCTTAATTTTTATTAAAACGCGTTAAACAATCTTTAATAATAGCTATTATGGCGTTAACCTACCTAAAGAAGTACGAGGACGACATTAACCTAAAGATATAGAAAACCGCCATAATTAATCCTAAAGATGTTAATTAATAAGACTTAAACGGATTCTTATTACACTGTATAGTATACTATAAAGATAGCGAATACAACGACACTATACTATAGTACTGTATAAAGAAGGACTTTGTTGGATGGATAAAGGAAACATAGGCTCCTGCGAACAAGGATATTGTATAGGACTTCCGTAACTTCCTATAGGAGAATAGAGTGTTTATACCTATAGATGGGGGTGCTATTAGAGATAACATTTAGGAGTAAGTTATTAATATAAAAGAAGAGCATAAATGGACTCTATAAGAGATTGAGCACTAACTATGTACTATAAGGAAGCTCAATTTACGATGGAACCCAAGTAATATACTATTAGAGACGCTTTTACCTCCGTCTTTAACTCCCCTATATTAACCAATTTAACCCGCAACTTCGACTACTGCCCTTTAGTAAGCATAAAATCCCCCTACTTCGTGATCTAATAGCCTTTAGACCCCACTAACTAGACCTACGTCCCTACTGCAGCCTATAATGCAACTCCTACCTCCTTTATTTTAATCTTAAATCGGAGGTAGTTCTAAATTGCTTATAGAGCTTACGAAGCTCTATTTAGATTAGGAGAAGAAGTTTAGTGGGGAATTATATAATATTCTTAATTCGAAACTACGTATCTTCTATAATGTTACGGCGCTGGTGGAAAACGGTGGATCTTAGCAGACGTGGATTATGGTTCGAGCGGCGCTGCTATTCTTCTCCTTCCTTTCTCTAGCTTTGGATCCTCGTTTATAGACAATCCAATCGTATAGGCTTGCGCGTCCTTCTTCCCGTGCTTGTGCCTCGATTAACTGAGTTGCTAACATTATCCAAAGCTCGTTACTACTCTTCTTTCCTGAGAAGGAACTTAAAAATATCTATAAACTACAAACAGGATAAGGACATAGAAAAGGACCCAAAGGACACCAACAGAATAGAACAGGACCCTAAGGACAGGACAGAACCAAAAGAACATAAACAGAACGCGAAACCTAAGAATAGGACACGCATAGACCAGAACCCCCAGAAAATAAACAAACACTAGAAATTACCTAATACCCCTACCGCCATGCCAAGAAATATAGCAGCTGGCAAAGCCGCTGTAGGACCCGCAAATACCTCCAATAGTAAAATAGTTGCCGTCTTAACCCCCTAGGAAGAACTTGCAGCAGCCAATACCGAAATCAAACGGCTTTAAGAGCTGCTTGAAACCAGAGACACCCCTACACCTAGCAAGGAGTCATCAGACACCTATAGACTTGCTACAGTCCTTAAGGCCCTAGCCCAACGTATAGCATTAGCATCGTTGCGGTCCGCGAAGGTCGCGGACCCCCTATTACTTACAGACGGAACTAACCCTATATTTAACAATTAGAAGCTTTAACTGCAAGACAAGCTTAAAGTTAATACAGACTACTTCCCTACTACTTAAGCTAAAATGGCCTATATCTTCGGCCGTACTGGTGGGGACGCACAGATACATCTACGTCCGTAATATGCCCAGGACTTAGCAAACCCCTTCCTCTCTAGAGAAGAGATAATTAACCACCTATCTTCTATTTATAAGGACCCCTTTAAGATATAAAACGCCCGCCTTAATTACAAAGCCCTTAATATAAAAACGATAGAGACCTTTTCAGCCTTCTAGACCCACTTTCTACACCTAGCCAGCTAAGCCTAAATTCCCTATAAAGACCTAATGCCAGACCTCTTTAACAAGCTCACCCTAGACCTATAGCGCGCCGTACTACCAGTTTTTACTACTATACAGACGCTAAAGGTACTTACGGACTACTGCCTAGCTATTAATTAAGGCCTCTATTAAATTAAGGTACAAGCTAAGCGGTATAAAGCCAGAAACTCTTTAAACCAGACCATAAGCGCTATAAGAACGGCCTATAGTGCCCCAGTACAATTGGCAACTCCTATGGCACCAGCCGTACAGCCCGCCGTCAACTCAGTAGCTAGCCGCGTAGCTAGCCCTGCCGCGGGTCCGGCGCATGCTTGGCCTACGTACAGCGACCCCTATAGACAGGCCCTTAGCAATCAGGGGGCTTGCTTCTTATACGGCTAGAAGGACCACTTCGCCAAGGACTACCCAACAAAGGCAAAAACAGACAAGGTTCTGTTAATACAGAAGGACAGCGCAGAGCCGGAAAAAGAGGAACCCTAGAGAAAGACTCCTCTCTAGGGTTAAAAGGGATTAATATATTATATATTAATCTGGGTTGGCTAGTTAATAGAAGAAGCTGCACTATCCCTTATACTTTATTTCGTAATAGATATTAAGTTTTAACCTCTACTTTAGCTAACTCTGGAGCGAATACCTTTACCTTAATAGACACTTAGTGCGCTGTAAAGCTGGCCAAATTTTTAAATACGCCCCTTAAGGAACTGCCTAAACCAGTTCCTATTCGCGGGTATAATAGAAGAATAGGGCCACCTATTATAACTATCTTACGGATCTACCTCCATGTTAATAAATAAAGGCAGTATAACATCCCCTTTCTTATTACGGACCTGGGAAGCTATAATATAATCTTAGGAAGAAAATGGCTAGCCTATTTAGGCTTACAGCTTAATATACGGAATAGACAGCTCCTCTAGCCCAAATCCCTACCCCCAACCCCTTCCTTTATAAAAGAAATTAGTATTATAATAGAGAACCTTATATGGCCCTAGATTAATACCATCTACCAAGCTAATGCTATGCGTAGAGACCAGGCCTTTAAGAAGGACGTACAGCTTAATCCGCAACGGATTTGTATACTACGCCGCCCCTAGACTACCTATATTACGCCACCCGCACTAGAGACCTAGGAAATTAGTAGTAACCTAGCCAAGTCCCCCATAGAGAACTTAGGCCCTATATAGCTACGAAGGAAGGCTAGGAATACCAGACGCCATACTAAACTAATAAACTGGAAGGACAACTTATGGAAAATGGAACGTAAGCTAAGGAAGACTATAAACCCTATACCGCAAAATACGGCCTAATAAAAGTCCGTAAAGAAACCTATGGACCTTCCCCTAGTTAATATCTGCTGTATTAGCGCTATAGGATTCTATTAGAACTTGGTCTAACCTAATACCATTACCTTTACCACTAGCTTATATAAAATTGATCAAATAATTGAGGAAAAGGAAAGTGAGCTTAGCGGATAGAAAGGCGAGCTTATGGATAAGGAGCTGGTAGAACAGAAACTACCCCATTAACACCAGAAATTTAAGGACGTATTCTCAAAGGTAGTATCTAATATGCTTCCGCCTTACCGACCGTACAACCATAAGATCGAGATTGAGCCAGATAAGAAAAACACCCTTAGCTATAGCCCCCTTCGTCAGCAATCTACTGCTGAATTATAGGCTATAAAGCAATATCTTATTAAGAACCTGGATAAGGGATTTATTAAGCCTAGCAGTTAAGTCCCTTTCGCCTTACTAATTCTCTTTATTAAAAAGCCAAACGGAGGACTTCGTTTTTGTATTAACTACTATAAGCTAAATAATATAACCCGCAAGGACCGCTATCCACTACCCCTACTTAATGAGACACTAGCCCGAATAAGTAGAGCTAAAGTTTTTACAAAGCTTAATATCCGCTAGGCCTTTTACCAAATTAGAATAGACCCTAGATCTATAGATCTTACTACATTTTAGACCCGTTACGGAACGTATAAATACAAGGTACTTCCTTTTAGACTAACTAACGGACTAGCTACGTACCAGCGGTATATAAACGATATACTCTTTAACTACCTTAACGACTTCTATACGGCCTACCTAGATGATATTATAATTTACTCTAAGAATAAGCTAGAACACGAGGAGCACGTCTATAAAGTCCTATAACGGCTCCGTAAGGCTGGTCTCCAGGCCGATATTAAGAAGTTAGAATTTAGTGTTAAGCGTATAAAGTACCTAGGGTTTATTATTAGTATAGACGGAATTAAGGCCGACCTAGAGAAAACGGCCGTAATTGACTAGTAGACACCCCTACAGACCATAAAGGGGGTATAATTATTTTTAGGTTTCTGTAACTTCTATTAACGTTTTATTAAGAACTATAGTAGGATCGCCTAGCCTCTTAACCGCCTTACTAGGAAAGACCAGCCCTTCCACTTTAACGCCATATATATGCAGGCCTTTAATAAGCTTAAAAAACGGCTGGTATTGGCTCCTCTACTCGCCCACTTTAACCCAGAACGGCCCTTAATGCTAGAAACGGATGCCTTAGACAGCGTAATAGCCAGTGTTTTTTCCTAGAAGCAACCGGACGGAGAATAGCACCCCATTGCATACTATTTAAAGACTATAATAGATGCCAAGCTAAACTACCACATCTATAATAAAGAAATGCTGGCCATTATCTCTAGCTTTTAGCACTGGTGTGCACAGCTAAAGGGGACCCTTAAGCCTATTAAGGTAGTTTCAGATCACAAGGCCCTAGAATACTTTATAATAACCAAGGCTCTTATGGCCCAACAGGCACGCTAGGCGGATATCCTATCTTAGTTTAACTTCTTAATTATATATAGACCAGGCGCTATAAACCGTGCGGATGCTCTTATAAGGCGTAAATAGGACCTAGGTAACCAGACGGCTGTAAAGATCTTATTATGGACCCAGATACTACTATAACCAGAGCACCTTAACCCCCAGATACAGGCAGAACTAAGTATAGACTCCTTGGGCGCCGAGATGTATTCTATTAACCCCTTAGGATTTGACCTTATTAATAAATTGCTGTAGATAAACCATACAACCTCTTCTCTACAGGAGTACTATAAGAAGGCAAAGAATATTACCAGCCCCTAGTCCCTTAAAAACGGATTACTCAAGCATTAGGAACGGCTAGTAGTAGCAGAGGAACAGAACTTATAGACTTGGCTTATTACTAAAGTATATACTTAGGTCTCTACGGCCTACCCTAGAAAGAATAAGACCCGCAAAATTATTAGTAACCAATATTACTGGCCCGGAATAGTTACAGACATTAACTGTTATATACAGAACTGCAACGACTACTATAGGTCTATAATTCCGCGAGACAAGACCCTAGGACTATTAAAGCCACTCCCAATACCAGAACGCCCCTAGCAGCATATCTCTATGGACTTTCACGAGCTGCCTACAGACCGTGACGGATATAATATGGTAATAATCTTAGTCAACCATTTTAGCAAGCGCCCGTTCTTAATCCCCTATCACAAGGATATTAATGCTAAGGAGGTAGCCTAACTATATATCTATTATATCTACCGAATTTACGGACCACTAGATACTATTATATCCAACCATAGGCCGCAGTTTATATCAGCCTTCTAGAATAAGTTTACTCGGATCCTTAGCATTAAGCTAAAGCTTTCTACAGCATACCACCCCCAGACAGACGGTTAGACGGAGATTATAAATTAATACCTAGACCAGAGACTCCGGCCCTTTATTAACTACTTTTAGGATAACTAGGGCGAACTACTACCCCTAATAGACTATACCTAGGCAACCCTACCCTATAACTCCATAGGGTTTACACCTATCCAGCTAGAAATGGGATATTTACCCTATACTAGCTTTAACTGGAATAGACCAGAAGGCCTATAGACCATACGCGAAAAACTATCTTATAAGGAAGCCTAGCAATACGCCAAACGCCTAGAAGAAGCCTAGACGGTAGCCTGTAAGAACCTAGAAAAGGCCCAGAAATTAATGGAATAGCAGGCAAATAAGTATAGGCGCGAGCCTAACTTTATAGTAGACGATAGGGTCTGGGTTATAACAAAGAACTAGAAGACAGAACGGCCTAGCCGCAAGCTAGACTATAAGATGGCAGGACCGTATAAAATCCTTAATAAAGAAGGCAACTCATATAAGGTTAAGCTCCTAGACTCAATTAAGGTTTACCCTATCTTTTCGCCGGATAAGCTACGGAAGGCTGCAAATGACCCACTACCTAGACAAAAGAATGAGCCTCCCCTGCCAATTTAAGTTAATGGCGACGACGAATGGGAAGTTAATGAAATACTAGCCTATAAACTAGTACGAGGAACGCTACAATACCGTATCTAATAGAAAGGCTACGATCTAGACCCAACCTAGTACCCCACCTGGAACTTTATAGGCTGCCCCCAAAAGCTTAAAGAATTCTATAACTAATACCCTAACGAACCCGGACCTCCGAAGTACCTTAACAAGTGGATAGAGTGCTGGTATAGCGAAGACGATAGGCTGCCTATCAAGCATAAAGACAAGAATACCCCACGGACATAATACGGACATACAAAGCCTGAGGGCAGGCTTTTTCGGAGGGGGGGGTAATGTTACGGCGCTGGTGGAAAACGGTGGATCTTGGCAGACGTGGATTATGGTTTAAGCGGCGCTGCTATTCTTCTCCTTCCTTTCTTTAGCTTTGGATCCTCGTTTATAGACAATCCAATCGTATAGGCTTGCGCGTCCTTCTTCCCGTGCTCGTACCTCGATTGACTAAGTTGCTAACATATAACTATTGCTAGAAGGTAGGAATAGAGTCTGATAAATACCACAACGCCTATTCCGTTATGCTTAAGGGCCAAGCTAGTACCTTCTATTATGATCGTTTGGTAGGAAAAGGATACGATTTTGACCGCATAATATATAAGTCAAGATGCTACTTTAAAACAGAAGAGAATAAGCAGCAGTATATATTAGAATAGAGAGAGACTACCTTCCTAAGGATTATTACTATAAACCCAGGTATCCCTTGGCTTAATTGTCTTTAAAAGCTCTTTAATTAACTTTAGATAATTTAGTATGGTTTATCTAAATTATATTAAGAGGATTTCAGCCTATGTGATTAAGTTATTAGCATATACTAAGGCGTTAAAGAATGCAACCTTGCTCTCTTTAATCCTGCAAATACTTATAAAGGAGTGTGTGCTTAATTAAGATCTTCTATTGGCACCGCTCTATGCTCTTAAGAAGTATAATAATTTAACGCCCAACTTTAACCTACTTCGATCGACCTGCCTAACTAATATAATCATAACTAGACTAATCGAATATATAGTAGCCGTGGTAGGCAATACAGCAGAGGGTATAATTAACAACTATAAGGCAAAGGTAGAGGTCCTTATAGAGGTTCATTCCAAAGTAATTACTAGAAGAAGTGCTACGTTTGTAAGAAACTAAATTGCTAGTTAACTAGGCATTCTCTTAATAAGTAAAAGGAGGCATATAACAAGTTTCGCCAGAGTGTAAGAAATGTTAGAAATTATAAAGTTACTATAGCCTACTTCTAAAGCTTCCTGGTTTAATATAAAGGCGTAGAGGATCTTAAGGGTAAGGCTAATAAGGCCGAACAGCTTCTTATAGATATAGAAATTGAGGACTACTCTCCCAACCAATACTTTACTAAGTATAGTGAGGTAGATAGTATATAAACTGTTACTATTCTTAATAACTAATCTACGCTCTATACTATTACGAAGTTAGACATCTTTAATAAGCTAAAGAAGAGTTCTATATTCTCCTTTAATAATAGATACTCGGCGAACGTCTTCTATAGTATTATGCCAGATACTAGAGCCGTAGGAGTATCTATAGTAGGAGAACCTTAAGTTTAAGCTCTTTAGCAGCTTAATAGCTCTATTTAGATCGACCAATTAACGGCAGGCTAATATACAATTTGTTTTGGCAAGGGTACTGCAATCTCTCTTAGCACAATTAGGGTTAAAACCCCCTTAGGGTATATCACTTTCTATATTGTTCCCGCGAACACCCCGTTTCTATTTTGTATTAGAGATATAGATAAATTAGGCGTTAAACTTAATAACCTTAAGAATATGCTTGTTTAGGGAGATAATTAGGTGCCTATTATACGCAAATAGGGTTACCCCTGGTTGCTCCTCTATTAACTAGAAAAGAGCGTTGCTTAGAGCCACTTAACCAAGTTAGAGCTATATTAACTATACTGTTGTTTTAGCTACCTATCCGTTCACTAATTACTTAGGGTTCTTCAGCGAGTAGGCTATAAAGTTGAGGTTAAGGCAATTAAGCATCTTATAAAGTACTACTATTACTACTAAATAAACCAGAAGTCCCCTGGCCGATTTAAGTTCACCCTTAAAGATAACTACAACTTTAACTTCTATATTATTATTAACGTTATATATCTTAGCGGCAAGCCAGTATTTTAAGTTGTTAACTTCTTAACCTTCTTCTAAGCCGCACGTTTCTTAAAGGATATATCAGCTAGGAACGCATAGGATACTCTTTAATTATACTAGATTAATATTTACCAAGGACCCCCTAACTAAATTGTTTATAATATAGGAAAGAACTTTTTATCTATAGAGTTTCAATAATAAATAAAGGTAATGGCAATTAAGGTTAAGGAAGTCCCTATTAAGGCATATAATAGTATTAAAAAAGTAGAGCGATATTACGCGCTATTACGCCGCGCATATAAGATTATCTCTTTAGAACTAGAGGACGCTAGCGAAGAACTTACCTTATAAATAGCTGTTAAAGCTGTTAACGATTCCGCTAGCCCGGATAGACTTATACCTATATTGCTAGTCTTTAGTGCCTACCCTTAAATAACTAATGATTCTCCACTATCTCCCTCTATTATGTAATGGGCTGAGGCTATTTATAAAGCAATAAAAGAGGTCCGACGTCTCTACGCTATACGCTAGGTTTATAACGCACTAGGAATAAGAAATGGCCTAAATACCTTAACTATGCTTAATCTGCTACTCCAGTCTGAGGTACGCGTATGGCGTAAAAAGGGAGAATAGTTAGGCCTATATTAACTTATTGCAATTAATAGTTAAACTTGTACTATTTAGATGCCTTACGGACCCACTTAATTCTGTTTAACTGTTATTAAGCCTTATTATAAAGATAACAGTTTTAAGCCTTTATAGGATGCCCTAGAAGATGCCCTAAAGAAGAACCACAATTAACGTGCTCTAGAAGGCGGCTATAATCCTAATACAATTGTAGTAGATATGCTGTAACTATAACACGGTAGAGGTTGCCTAAAGGAATTATAAAATTGCCAACACCTTGTTAATTTTAAAGAGCAATTTATTACTGCTATTAAGAATAGAGTTAAGTTATTAATAGCCTTTATAACAGTTAAGGAGAAGGCTAACTTTAAGCTCGTAAAATAGCTCTAAAAGGAAGGTTATATTATAACTCCTAAAGCTCCTTTCCAAGCATCTAATAAGTAGGAGATCGATAGTCTTATTATAAGAGGAGTCTTTAAATTTGAGAAGTATAACCCTACTAAGTTTAATAGAGTTCGCATCTTTAAGTTAAGAATAGTTAATAAGATTAAGGGTAAAGCTATTAACGCCCTATTTAAGAAATTAAGGCTTATTATCTAAGGTTATAACGATGATGGTAAGGAGGTAATTCTTACGCAATCTCCTATAATTTAATAAGCTAGTTAGCGAGTTATTATTGCGCTAGCTCCCTCCTTAATAAAGAATAGAATAGTGGTTTATTTATAAGATATTACTTAGGCCTACACCCAATTAGAGACGTACCTTTAGCGCCTAATATTAGCATACCTTCTAGAGCAAATTCGCCACCAATATCCCAAAGATACAATTATGGTTGTGCTTAAGCCATTATATAGAATCGCAGAGGTAGGAACTTACTAGTGGGCTACCTATAGTAAGCACTATAAAGAGAAGCTTTTAATAACTACTTCTATATTTAACCCCTGCTTCCTTATCACAACTACGGGAACTTTATTCGGAATTATCGGCATATAAACTAATAATATAATTATCTTAGGAGACGACCAATTCTTAGCTCTTAAAGAAGATAAGCTAGTAAAGGCAAATCTAATAGCAAAGCTAAAGGAAAAGCTTAATTTAATAATACTATTACTCTTTAATAGATGCATCCTCTCCTTAAACGAGGATTCTATTGCTTTACGCCAGAAGGGCCAAGGCAAGAAGATTAATGTTATTAACGTTAATTCTCTAAAGTAAGGATATATAGAGTAACACGCTCGCGGAGCTTATATTGCTTCTATCTATTAACCTAAGGCTTTATTTAATCTCTCTATTGCCGCCTAATACCAGGAACTAACTAAGAATGACGTTCTTGCCCTAAATAAGCGTCTTTACTGGCAAATAAATTATCTTGATTGGGGATTACTCTATATACCTATTAACCTTCCTACCACTAAGCTCTTCGTATTTGTTAATAGATCGTTTATAAATAATAAAGATTTTAGCTCCTAGCTACGTCAGGAAAAAATTTACCAGCATTTAATTTTTCGTTTCTGCCATTTTAGCATTTTCTAGCATTTTCTAGCATTTCCCAGCATTTCCCAGCATTTAGCGGCATTTATAATTAAGTATCAGCATTTAGCCGCCAAATACGGCATTTATAACTAAGTACTAGCATTTAGCTGCTAAATGCGGCATTTATAATTAAGTCTTAGCATTTAGCTACTAAGTACTAACTATAAGATTACTAAGCATACATAAAAGTATAATTTTT
>Ga0307507_10003273_pt1 | contig 31854 bp, 26 predicted proteins | sample 7_EM_MG_FD_207223 | JGI IMG/M metagenome (GOLD analysis project Ga0307507, IMG submission 207223) | Populus trichocarpa ectomycorrhiza microbial communities from riparian zone in the Pacific Northwest, United States - 7_EM | ecosystem: Host-associated > Plants > Roots > Unclassified | place... | reverse complement strand
CTGTCCTCCCTCCATGCATCCTAGCAGCATACACTCCTATGTTGGTATGTCCTGACTTAAAGCTGGGCTTTAAGTTCCTTTCTTCCAACTCTTCACCTAGTCTAAGTCTGACCTTTCTTCCTACTGGATTTGGATCATATTCAATTGTGGCTTTCTCCACAAACACAACCCATTTCCAAGCCCTTGTCAAGTTCCTCCTAACTCTAGCAAACTCCTTTCTCTTCTCCTTCTGTCCTTTTCTCCAAAAAGACTTTTTCCTAGGAATCCTAAGCTTAAAACCAGCTTCTGCAGATATCCTATTGATACTGTCTTTTCCCAGCCCAACATCGGCTTTGTGGGTAATATCTCTGAGGGCCAAATGAGGCCCAGCATCAATAATATCAAGAACAACTTGCCTTTTGGCATCAGTTATCTTGGTTGGTCTGCCAGATCTGGGGGTGTCATGGGTGTTTCCATCTCTGGATTCTGCATTTTTGACCACACTCTGGACAGTTGACTTGGAGAGGTTCATAAGCTTAGAAATTTTATAATACCTCATATCAGTGTGTTTATATAGGGCATAAATTTCGTTAGTTCTGTCTTCTCTAGCTCTTCCGGAGTGTGGTGGTGCCATGGTGGGGTAGGGAGGAGGAGGTAATCAGTGGTTGCGCCGTTGCCAAGCGATGGTACGAAAACTTTTATTTTTATTTTTATTTTTACTTTTTTTATTAAACTTTTCGATTCTTATTAGCTACTATAACTACGAGCTATCTAGAACACTGCGGGCTTTCTGTGGCTTCCCAAGCCGTCTGCCCTAACTATCCAAGCCTCGGTGGTCCACGTCGCAATAAACCAACAACCCAAAGTTCCACAATTAGAAACATACTGAACCAGTATGTCCCCTTAAAGCCAATAGCCGGAACCTAGCCCTAAGGAAACCCCGTACTCCCCTAAGCTGCCTGTCTCCGAGAAGCATCACCCGGTCCGGTCCTCAAGCCCTAAATTGAACATAAAATAAACAAAAGAAACTTTAAAACAATACTCGAAACCCCCCCCAAAGTCAAACGGAAATAAACCCCAGCCGGGATAGTTAATTCTTGTCCGGGTTTCCTCCTTCGGAACGGTAGTGAGTCAGCCTGGTTAAGCTCTGAGCGTTCTTTTGATGGGTCGTCGATCTCCCTTCGAACAAAATCTTCATCGGCTTTCTTCCCCGATCCCCTATCCCAAATCTCACCCTCTTACCTCCAACAACCCAAAACCAAACCCCTCTTCTGGGTATGGGAAACCTCAAAACGCAATGGCTGAGACATCCCAACCCCGCAAGGCTTAACGAAAGTAATTGGTACTATAGTCGTACCCGCCTCTCCCTCTCCCCTCCCTCCTATACCGGTAACCCTCCATCCCAAACCCAAACCCTCTACTCGATCCTCCTCTCCCTCTACCCGCAAACATACTTGAGGGCCCACTTGGCACCCCCGCTCCCAAACCATCTCTACCCATACTTGATTTCGGGCCGACCGGAATCGCCCTAACCAAAGCTACCTCCTCACCCCTTTCCCCACCATCTGCCTCCGCTATCCTCCTCTTCCTATCGCCCGGCAGTCTAACAACTATCCTGCCCTCAACAACCTCATCCTCATCCTGTTCTGAGCCGACACTCATCGACTCAACCCCAGCCACAACCTCTTCCGCCACATCCTCTACCTCAGCCACAACCTTGTAAACGCCACTTGCAATGGGTGGTGTCCCAACAGCCGCAACTTCAGCCTCTACCCTTCCCTCAGCCTCAGCCTCAGCCTCAGCCACTACCTCCGCCACCTCCTCTTTCTCCTCAACCTTCTTTCCCTCCTCTCTCCCATTCAACCTCTTCGATAGCACCGACACATGATGCCGTAGCCTTGAAACCTCCTTCTCCAACTCTAGGATATGTATAAAAGCAGCACCCATCGCCATGCCGTTGTTCGCAACTTGAGTTGCCGTAAACGAAGTCTTCTTAGCATTAACCATCGCTAACGATATAATTTCGAAAGACCTTGATGTAATAAAGCAATAGAAGATAAAAAGATATATAAAAGACATGGATTTTCCTCTTTAATCTGATGAAAAGATATTAACCTTCGTGAAGGAAAATAAAGACTTGGGAATATCACGAGATAAAATCCAAGGATCGTATTGGTCAAAACTCGAAATGTGACCTGTCACTGTTGTTGTTATTTCTTTCACTGGAGGTGTAAGAGAGACGGTGGATGTACGAAAACCTTTCAGACACGACTGTACCCCCGCTCTTCAACCAACCATACTCAATCACCCCCCTTCAACAGTGCAATACACAGCGGAAGATGACTCGATATACGGTTAAAAGTAGTAACGACTGCTACAACATTGCGGATTCGTTTTATAACGGGTGGAAAAACTGTAGCGATGCCGATGATCGGTCTCAAATCCTAGCCTGGTTATCGCCCCTGGAGCCGAGGGCACAGCATCGGGAAATTCAGGAGCGCCGGGTTGATGATGTTGGGGAATGGCTTATCCAGACCGAGGAATTCAGGAGATGGTGCGGATTGGACGGGGAAAGTGAGGACGATAATGCAGTTTTGTTTTGCTATGGAGATCCGGGGGTCGGCAAGACATTTATCAGGTAATAATGATTAGTCTCTTGGGAAAGAATGAGTTGAGCCTGTGCTGATAAGCTGCGAGGAGGACAGTTCTCTAGTAGTAGACAGGTTGTGCGATCAGAGCAGAGAACAAAATACCGCGGTAGGATGTTTCTACATTGACTTCGAGGTCCGAAAGGGTCAGCCTGCAGTTAGTATGCTGGGTTCCTTGGTGAGGCAAATGGTTAGTGGAATGGAAAGGATTCCGAAGGAAATATGGCGTGCCTTTCAAGAGCAGAAAAAGGCTATTGGTGGACGCAACCTACAACTTCCGGATGTCGTGAAGATGCTGCAGCTCGTCACATGCGAGCAGCGCACATTCATGTGCATCGATGCTGCGGACGAGTGCGCAGCAGTGCAACGTTTTAAGCTCATTGATTCGCTCAACCAAATCTTGGAGAGGTCCCCGCGCACGCGAATATTCCTAACCGGAAGGCCTCATATCCGAGCCGAGGTCGAAAAGGGTCTTGCTCAGCGGGTGGTAAGTGTATCTGTAAGCCCTACTAAAGGTGATATTGTCAGGTACCTTCGTGCTAGGTTAGATGAGGACGAAACACCTGATGCCATGGACGAGAGTCTGGAGGCTGACATTCGGGAGAAGATTCTCGGGAACAATATATCAGAAACGTGCGTATAGGCAATGATTCTGAGAGTTTCACCCGACATTATCCACTAATAAATGGATTTAGGTTTCAACTCGCTTCCTTATATATTGAGCCGATCTTGCGAAAATCGACAATATATCGGAGGCGGGAGGGGCTCAGCAAAATGACCGAGGAATTGGATTTGAGAAATGCTTACGGCTCGACTATCAAACGGATAAAGGCACAGGATGGGGATAAATGGGAGCTCGGGATGGCAGCATTGATGTGGATTGGATATGCAGAGCGGCCGCTAAGAGTCGATGAGCTCTGCCACGCCCTAGCAGTCGAGCTAGGCTCTCCTGATTTCAATGTCGAAAACGTCCCTTCGATATCTACGGTAGTGAGCTACTGCCAAGGGCTTATCGTTGTGGATGAGGGAACATCAACAGTCCGATTGGTCAACGTTACGCTCCAAGAATATCTTTCCTCCGATCCTGAGATTTTCCTTGTCCGTGAACCTCACTCAGTAATGGCAGAGATCTGCTTGACCTATCTAAATTCCAAACAGGTCAAGCACCTTTCAACCGCTCCCTCTCCTGACACTCATGACACACCTTTTCTAGAATATTGTTCCGTATACTGGGGTGTTCATGCGAAAAGGGGGCCCTCGACCCGCGTAACATCACTTGCGCTGGAGCTGCTTCAGGGATATGATGGCCACGTGTCCGCTCGGTTACTTTTAAAACAAGCAAAAAATCTGGACCTTAGCAGTTTTGGACCCAATTCCCGATTCAGCGGGCTACACTGCGCCTCGTTCTTTGGAATTGTTGAGCTTGTAGCTGCTTTGACAGAGATGGGGTGTTGTGATATCAATGGACGAGATTTCGGGGGACATACTCCGCTTTCATGGGCTGCCCGTAATGGACATGAAGACATGGTAAAATTTCTACTCGAGCAGAAAGGGGTCAAACCCGAAATATCAAATAATCACGGCTTAACACCGCTCTCGTATGCTATTCAGTATGGACATGAAAGAGTGGAGAAAATACTGCTTGGGAGAGAAGAGGCCAACCCCGGCAAACTGGATTATTGCGAGAAAACGCCGCGCTCGTGTGCTATTCAGAATGGACGTGAGGGATTGGTGGGCGTGCTGCGTTGTGGTAAAGAGGTTAACAAAGACATACATGATGATGGCATTCAAAGAATCTTCTCGCATGCTGCTCGGCATGGACACGAAGGAGTAGTGAAAAACCTGCTCGGGCGAGAAGAGGTCAACCCCGACAAACCAGACAATGTCGGCCGGACACCGCTCTCATATGCTGCTCAGAATGGGCGTGAGAGAGTGGTGAAAATACTGCTCGGGCGAGAAGAGGTCAACCCCGACAAAACTGATTTCTACGGTCGGACACCGCTCTCGTATGCCGCTCTGAATGGGCATGAAGGTGTGGTGGATATACTGCTCGAGCGAGAAGGGATTAACCCCGACAAATCTGATCATCGCGGCGAAACACCGCTCTCGTATGCCGCTCTGTATGGGCATAAAGGTGTGGTGGATATACTGCTCGGGCGAGAAGGGGTCAACCCCGAAAAGCCTGACAATATGGGCCAAACACCGCTCATGTTGACATTTGCGCAAGAGAGGGTGATAGCGCGCTACGGTCTTACGAAGCAGTAACCAGCAAACGCCGATGACGATACCTTTTCCTCCGTTTCGCAGCATGTTGCTCATGAAAGCCGTCTTTGGGCGTTATCCCTCGCACCCGAATAAAATCAGAAAATTAGGCCATTGTCGGTAGAGGGTATCTTGCGATCCTTATTATTTTTTTCGTTGCCATAGGTGTCCTATATATACACAGGCTTGAAGATACAAAAAAAAACTTTCTTCGACTGCCCCAGTGTTCTCCGCTGCCTTTTCATCACATTCTCCTCGTTTCCAGACAACGCCATTAAGCTTCTTCCAAAACAAGTTTCCTTTTAATCCCCTTCTCCTGCTTCATCTGCTTAAAACCCTTTCCTAGTTTTCCATAATCCTTGCCATTGACATCTCTGATACCTTTTCCGGCTTCCTGGTCATCGTAGTGTGACACCCGTCTATCCACCTAACTCCTCGACCATATGCGCCGTCGCTTCAACTCCTTTATTCTCAGACTATCTCTAAACAAACTTCCCCTAATCTAAATGATCCACATTGTACTTCGTGTCTTAGGTATGGAAACTTCGTGAAAATTTTCAATAGGAAATCACATGGGATTGGAACTCACATATGTGTTATCACCACTTACCAAACTCCCTGCCACCTTATTCCAAGGGTGATCTGTGGTGTATATATTTACAAAGCACAGTAGTTTCCAGTGTGTGGAGTGAAATAGTCTTATGATTGCGATAAGGTTCAGTTTATAATTTTCAGTTTTCATCCTAGTATATTGGATTTTTATCTAGCTATGGATTCTTCCCTGCGCCTTGTTTTCTTTTCCTTTTCTCCCCTCTCCTCCCCTCTCTGAGTCATAGGTAAACTGTATATTATGGGGAGTTTTTTTCTTATACTCCTGTTTTCTTTCTTGATAGAGGAAAAGCGGTGTACGATAGCGCGGGCGTTCATGAGGCAATTTTGAACTATTATACCTAAGACAACACAAATCATCGGGCACCGGTTACCATAAATGATCTAGCTTAAGGAATAGAATAGTACTGCGCTTGACCGACACCTACCAACTACCCCCTGTGTAGGCGTCAGTATAGAGGCTGGGGACTCGGCAGACAGGCTTCCCACATCACTCATTAGTCTCACTTATCTCGCGGCAAATGATAGCGGAAGACTCATCCGTTGAGGGGTCACTAGCAAGATATACTGAGGCGCGGGTGCTGTGCCTAGGTGCTACCGCTCTCATTCTGTAGAGGCCACGCTAAGAGCACCAAATATCCCCCATCTAGGTCCTACTCGTTGCAAGGCCGGTGGGAAAGGGTATCACGAGGCTACTTGCCGAAAGGCTACTTGACAGTATAGAACTCTTTGTTTATCACTCCAGGTATAGGAAATGCGTCAAGGGCTCACAGAACTGTGCTTTTCCATCAGGATATAAATTTTGCCGGGAGATCAATGGTGGCTTCTCTTGTATTTTTTGGTGTCGGCTGGAATAATTGCGGTGGCGTGGGCATTGTATAGGGTTAGGGGTCTTTTCGGGAGTGTTGGTAGACGGGATACCCCTGGGCTGCGGAAGCTGCAACTACGATATTGTCGATGCCTCGGTTCGCAATGGAGGTTGTACACAAGGTTTAAGAGTAAAGTACTCTCTATCAGGACATGAGCTAAAAGGAACGGGTTCAAGTTCAGGAACGAGCAAGACCTCGGGAGAGAAAGAGGGTGCACAGTACAGTCGCACGCCGGTATCCTAGATGGCTAAATTTCACTCATTGCACTTCGTAACGAAAATGGGGTATCGGGGACAGCAGTGAGATACGGAGGGTATGGCTTGAAAAAGAAACAAAGAAGGGTGATAATATTCATACCGGCATGTGGGCCATCTAGAGAGTCCCAGTATGTTTTCTTGTAGCGACACCTTTTGAGAATGGGCTTCTTGCATGGAAAACTTAGGGGGGACACGTTTTTTTGTCGCTGAGATCGCCCCCATCTGCTCGCCAAAAAAGAAAAAAAAAGTCTGTCCCCGACCTTTACCTATACGGGAGCGCAGCTCAAAACTTCGCTTCGCTGATGGCAATAGGTATATATTATTTGTAGTTAATTTGAATGAACATATATTATTAATATGGTTTATTAGCCTTACTTAAATCCCCATTCCTCACAAAAACGGTATTCTTCCTCTTTGAAATATTATTCGTGCAGGGCCTTAATACTTGAGTGGGGGGTCGGGGGCGGACTGTTTTTTTGGCGAGTGGCAGTGAAATCTGACGCTATGAGCAAGTGCTCGCGTTGTAACCGTAGTAATGACGTAATTCCACCCATTCGAGAGTTTTTACTGGGCTCTCCATCTGTAATACGTGGTGTCTGGAAGTTTACTTTAAAACCAGCGCATCCCAGCTCTTCAACGTCTAGGGATATCACCTGCCGACCGTACTCAATCACTCTTCTTCAACAGTGCAATACACAGCGAAAGATGACTCGACATACCATCAACAAAAGTAACGACTACTGCAACACTACAAACTCTGTTTATAATGTTTGGAAAAACGGTAGCGATGCCGGTGATCGGTCTCAAATCCTAACCTGGTTATCACCTCTGGAGCCAAGGACACGGCATCAAGAAGTTCAAGAACGCCGTGTTGATGATGTTGGGGAATGGCTTATACAAACCGAGGAATTTAGGAGATGGTGCGGATTGGGCGGGGAAAGTGAGGGTGATAATCCAGTATTGTTTTGCTATGGAGATCCGGGGGTCGGCAAAACATTTATCAGGTAACAAGGATTAATCTCTCGGGAAAGAAAGGGACGAACCAGTGCTGATGAAGTATGAGAACAGTTCTCTAGTAGTAGACAGATTGTGCGATCAGCGCAGAGAACAAAATACTGTAGTAGGATGTTTCTACATTGACATCGAGGTCCAAAAGGCTCAGTCTGCGGCTAGTATGCTGGGTTCCTTACTGAGGCAGGTGGTTAACGGAATAGAAAGTATTCCGGAGGAAATATCGCGTCCCTTTCAAGAGCAGAAAACGGCCATTGGTGGACGCAGACTACAACTCCCGGATGTCGTGAAGATGCTCCAGCTAATCACATCTTCATGGCGCACATTTATGTGCATTGATGCTCTCGACGAATGCCCGGGAGTGCAACGATTCAAGCTCCTCGATTCGCTCAACCAAATCCTAGACAAGTCCCCGCGCACGCGAATATTCCTAACTGGAAGGCCACATATCCGGGCTGAGGTTGAAAAGAGTCTTGCTCAGCGAGTGGTAAGCGTATCTATAAGCCCAACAAAAGGCGATATCACCAGATACCTTCGTGCTAGGTTAGATGAGGACGAAACACCAGACGCCATGGACGAGAGTCTGGAGGCGGACATTCTCGAGAACATTCTCGAAAACAATATATCTGAAACGTGCGTATGGGCAATGATGTTGAGAATTCCATCCCACGCTATCCGCTAATAAATGTATTTAGGTTTCTGCTCGCTTCCTTATATATTGAGCAAATCTTGGGGGAGTCGACAATATATTGGAGACGTGAAAGGCTCAGCGAAATGACCGAGGAATTGGATTTGGGAAATGTTTACGGCCCAACGATCAAACGGATAGAGGCGCAGGATGGGGATAAATGGGAGCTCGGGATGGCAGCTTTGATGTGGATCACTTATGCAGAACGACCGCTCAGAGTCGATGAGCTCTGCCACGCCCTAGCAGCCGAGCAAGGCTCTACTGATCTCAATGCCGAAAACGTCCCTTCAATATCCACGGTGGTGGGCTGCTGCCAAGGGCTTATTGCTGTGGATGAGGATACATCAACAGTCCGATTGATCAACGTTAAGCTCCAAGAATACCTTTCCTCCGATCCCGAGATTTGCCATGACGGTGAACCTCACTCGGAAATGGCAGAGACCTGCTTGACCTATCTGAATTCCCAACAGGTCAAGAACCTTTCAACCGCTCCCTCTCCTGATAGTCATAACACACCCTTCTTAGAATATTGTTCCGTATACTGGGGTGTTCATGCGAAAAAGGGACCCTCACCCTGCACAACATTACTTGCGCTAGAACTGCTTCAGGAATATGATGGCCACATATCCACTAAATTGCTTTTAGAACAGCTAGAGTATCTAAATCACCATTATGGTACCAATTTTGGTATAGGTTTCCGGTTCAGTGGACTGCACTGCGCTTCATTTTTCGGAGTTATTGGGGTTCTAGCTGCTCTGATAAAAACGGAGTCTTATAATATCAACGAAGGCGATTTGGGGGGGCACACAGCACTTATCTGGGCTGCTCGTAACGGGCATGATCAGGCGGTAAAAATTCTGCTCGAGCTGGAAGAGGTCGAACCCGACAAACCCGATAATCTCGGCGCTACGCCACTCTCGCACGCCGCTGCGAGGGGACATGAGCGAGTGGTGAAAATGCTACTTAGGCAGGGAGAAGTCAACCCCGACAAGCCAGATAATGAAGGCGGAACACCGCTCTCGTATGCTGCTAGTGGAGGGCATGAGGGGGTGGTGAAAATACTACTCGGACGGGAAGAAGTCAACCCGGAAAAGCCGGATGATAATGGGAGAGCGCCGCTCTCGTTTGCCGCTGAGAATGGACATGAAGAAGTGGTGAAAATACTACTCAGGCGGGAAGATGTCAACCCCGACAGGCCAGACAATAGCGGCGGAACACCGCTCTCATATGCTGCTAGGGAAGGGCATGGAGGGTTGGTGAAAATACTACTTGAGCGGGAAGAAGTCAGCCCGGACAAACCAGATCATTACGGGAGTACACCGCTCTCATGTGCTGCTGGGGGAGGGCATGAAGAGGTGGTGAAAATACTACTTGGGCGGAGGGGAGTCAACCCCGACAGGGCAGATAATGACGGCCAAACACCGCTAGCGTATGCCGCTTGGGGTGGACACGAGAGAGTGGCCAGAATGCTACTTGAGCGGGGAGAGGTCAACCCCGACAAACCGGATAATAATGGCCAAACGCCGCTCGCATTTGCCGCCTCCGGTGGACATGAGGCAGTGGTTAAAATATTACTCGGGTGGAAAGATGTCAACCCCGACAAACAAGATAGTGATGGTCAAACACCAATCTCACATGCCGCTCAGAACGGATGTGAGGAAGTGGTGGAAATACTGCTTGGGCGGGAAGAGGTCTACTCCGATTGCCCAGATAACTCCGGCAGAACACCTCTCTCTCATGCCGCCGGGAAAGGAAGCGATGGAGTGGTGAGAATACTACTTGCACGAGAAGAAGTCAACCCGGAAAAGCCAGATGATGACAGGAGAACACCGCTCTCGTTTGCCGCTAAGAATGGACATGAGGAAGTGGTGAAAATACTACTTAGTCGGGAAGAAGTCAATCCAGACGAACCTGATATTAACGGCGGAACGCCGCTGTCGTATGCTGCTGAGGAAGGGCATGAGGGGGTGGTGAAAATACTACTTGAGCGGGGAGAAGTCAGCCCAGACAAACCAGATGATAAGGGCAGCACACCACTCTGTTATGCTGCTGGGGGAGGGCATGAGGAGGTGGTGAAAATACTACTTGGGAGGGGGGGTGCCAACCCCAACAAACTAGATTATGACGGCCGAACAGCGCTAGCGTATTCCGCTCGGAGTGGATGTGAGAGAGTGGCTAGAATGCTACTTGAGCGGGGAGAGGTCAACCCCGACAAACCGGATAATTATGGCCAAACGCCGCTCTCATTTGCCGCCTCCTATGGGCATGAGGCGGTTGTGAAAATACTGCTCGAGTGGAAAGATGTCAACCCCGACAAGCCAGACAGCGATGGTCAAACACCGCTCTCACATGCTGCTCAGAGCGGACATAAGGGAGTGGTAGAAATACTGCTCCGGCGGGAAGAAGTCTACTCCGACAAGCCAGACAATTCTGGAAGAACACCACTCTCGCATGCGGCCGGGGAAGGACACGAGGGAGCGGTGAATATACTGCTTGAACAGGAAGAGGTTAACTCCGACAGGCTAGACTATGCCGGCAGAACAGCACTCTTTCATGCCACTGAGAACGGACATGAGGAAGTGGTGAAAATACTACTCGGTCGGGAAGAGGTGACGCCCAACAGGCAAGATGATCACGGCTACACGCCCCTCATGTTGGCAGAGAGGTATGGCCATAAAGGGGTAATAGAGCTGCTGAATACTTACGAGTTCTCATGCATGCGTGAATCGAAGAGTGTGGTAACGGTGCGAGAGCACCGGGCAGCGCTAACTGGCTGCGGGATTTGAGGCCTTAGAGACACCACCGTGTTGATATCGCTTCATTTTCTTACACGTTAGAGCATATTGTACATAGAAGTTACCTTGGGTATTCTGCATTATAGGTGGTGGAACTCTATAGTTGGCAATGCACGTCTAACTTACGGTATGGTAGCTGTCCGAAACTTCTTGTCCGGCTTGATCCGGCGAGGATCAAGGAGCATATAATTATCAAGTGCGATAGAGTCTAATTCCTGCGGTAAAATGGCTCCATTGTTCCAAAAGATTTCGGCCTATAGCTTGCGGCTTTCGTCTTATCGTATTTTACCCCTCTTGCAATAAATTCAGGCTTTCGTCTGTTTACCTCTTACAGTATCTTTTTTCCTTTTCCTCCCCACCCTTTTCCTTCGCTCATAGATAGACTATATAGATGAAGGCGACCCTAGCCCGAGCATTCTTGCGGCAACTGTTGAAAATCACCGACCATCACTCCACACAAAAGCGAGTCTCCTTTGTGTTATACCTTCCCTATCATATCGATCTTTAGTTATTAGTTCCCTTTGTTAGTCATTACTAATCAAAGAGGAGGAGCGGGTATACCAGGTTCGTACACTATATATCAATATTCACATACATGGCCGGAAATGATAGGAGAGCAAAGGGGAAGAAGAATCGGAATACAGGGCGCAAAGGGCATCGGAACTTCTTTGTTGTATACACGTCACAGGAGCGATTTTCGCGAAGGAAGATGGGTGGGGAGGCTCTATGTATTGTCTATATAAACCCCCCGTTCCGCCATAGATAGAAATAATACGCAAGCATGATATGAATCCAAAAGAGTACACAGATGTTTACTCCTTGACTTCACTTTCTTGCTCTCTCTCACTCGCCTGTCTCCCTGTAATCGGTGCCTCATAACAACAGCAATCACCAACTTGCGCTGCTATAGCTGGAGTGTTCGAGCTTGGCGACGCGAGAAACGTGCCCCACCAAGTTTTCCATTCAAAATGCACAAGTGTACAGTACCAACCATGGCAATTTCGCACAACGAATTACGTCCCCCCCGAAAATAAAGAGCGACTAAATGAAAGAGAATCACGGAGAGTCAAAGATAAAATTACTAATTCCTTTGTTTTTTAGCTATCCAAAAAAAATAACCGGGAGTAAGCATGTAAAACTAACAAGTGTGGTTATGATACCGAAATCACATAGAAAATTACTGTCATGGCAGTGGTTGGACTCGTCCTGCCGCTTGAAGTTCCTTAGATATTTTCTGTAGCCTGGCCGCTCAATTACCGTAAAAACTCGAATACGGTACAAGACCGGTGGGCTATGTCGTGGCAATTGCCTCTTGGAGTAAGGTGTTTTGTATTTTTATTTTTTTCGCGCCATTGGGGAATTTCAACGATATAACATCCTAATCTAATCGTGGAACGAAAATCCAGTCCAAGCCCTGGCCTGCCAAACACGATTAGACTGAAAGTCCCGACTTAGGGCCCGTTTACCTATAGACGGCCGTCTAGCAACCGGAGACGGTGCCGACCGTTAAGGAGGGCTAGACGGTTCAAGGTGTGGAGGGAGAATAGATGGGTGGGTGTTTCCCTAACATACCGTCTACTATCATTTAGTGTGCAAATTTGATTAACTAACGTTTGGTTGCAACCATGAAGGTTTCACCTCACAATAGCGCTCAGCAACAGAGATATCGGACCGACCAACAATGCCTCCTCACCAACCCACGATGGGAATTGTGTCTTTTAACTTGTGCTATATTATGGGAAAGGTAATTGCTGAGTGTGGAAGGAAAATAGAGCAGATTGGTAGCTATACTGGTGATTGCGCCCGTGGTGGGTGAGGGCATTTGTGGTGGTGTTGATAGACGGAGGTATTATAGCAAGATGACCTCTTGAGCCGCGTCCTGTTTTGACCGTCTACCAGCCAGAATATAGGACGGTTGAAATGTAGGTAAACAGTTTTGCCATGTTTATTGGAATAGGATGTTGGTTGAGACGCCACCGTCTAGTTTCCCCACCAAAATTTCTAAACGTGACGGATAGGTAAACGGGCCCTTAGGAGGTAATCCGGATTTTTAAGTCCAAATCCTGGCCTGCCAAACTGGCCCTATGTGTTCGGAACTAATAGATTCTAAAGCACCTCCGGTGTAACGTCACGTTTTGACCGTCTAACTACAAAAATTCAGGAAGGTAGAAAAATTAGGTCTAGTTCTAAAATTATAACGATACGATAAAACTAGGTGGTGGGGCCTTAACACGTCCGAGGATGAGCGATTGTAGACTAGCACTATTAATAAGTTCTCGCATAGCAACCATAATAATGACGTGGCTTGACCCATTCCGGTCGCTTAACTGGCTCTCCTTCCTTACTACGTGGTGTCTGGAACTTACTTTAAAACCAGGATATCCCGGTTCTTCAGCTTCCTGGGATAATATCTACCACCATACTCAATCACTCCTCTTGAACAGTGCAATTCACAGCGGAAGATGACTCTATATACTATCAACAATAGTAACGACTGTGGCAACACTACGAATTCTGTTGATAATGTGTGTAAAAGCTGTGGTGTTGCCGATGATCGGTCTCAAATCCTAACCTGGTTATCACCCCTGGAGTCAAGGGAAGAGCATTGGGAGCTTCAGGAGCGCCGTGTTGATGATATCGGGGAATGGCTTATCCAGACCGAGGAATTCAGGAGATGGTGCGGATTGGATGGGGAATGTGAAGACAGTAATCGAGTTCTGTTTTGCTATGGAGATCCGGGGGTCGGCAAGACGTTTATCAGGTAACAAGGATTAGTCTCCCGGGAAAGAAGGGGACGAACCTGTGCTGACAAGGTGCGAGGACAGTTCGCTAGTAGTAGATAGGTTGTGCGATCAGAGCAGAGAAAAGAACACCGCGGTAGGGTGTTTCTACTGTAAATCTTTTGACACGGACAAGGACCTTGACTTCGAGCCCCGAAAGGGTCAATCAGCAACCAATATTCTGGGTTCCTTGCTAAAACAGATGGTTAGCGGGATGGAAAGGATCCCGGAAGAAATATCGCGCGCCCTTCAAGAGCAGAAAAAGGCAATTAGTGGACGCAGGCCGCACCTTCCGGATGTCGTGAAGATGCTGCAGCTCATCACATCTGAGCAGCCAACATTTATGTGCATCGATGCTCTAGACGAATGCGCGGGGGTACAACGATTTAAGCTCATTGATTCGCTCAACAAAATCCTTGAGAAGTCCCCTCGCACGCGAGTATCCTTGACCGGAAGGCCTCATATCCGAGCTGAAGTCGAAAAGGGTCTTGCTCAACGAGTGGTTAGTGTATCTATAAGCCCCACTAGAGGCGATATCATCAGATACCTTCGTGCTAGGTTAGATGAGGACGAAACACCAGATGCTATGGACGAGAGTCTGGAGGCCGACATTCTCGAGAATATTCCCGAAAACATTATATCGGAAACGTGCGTATAGGCAATCGTGTCGAGAATCACACCCCCCATTATCTGCTAATGGATGTATTTAGGTTTCAGCTCGCTTCCTTATATATTGGGCCGATCCTGGGAGAATCGACAATCTATCTGAGACGAAAAAAGGTCAGTAACATGACCAAGGTATTGGATTTGGGAAATGTTTACGGCTCGACAATCAAACGGATAAGAGCACAGGATCGGGATAAATGGAGGCTCGGGATGACAGCTTTGATGTGGATTACTTATGCAGAACGACCACTTAGGGCAGATGAGCTCTGCCACGCCCTAGCAGTCGAGCTAGGCTCTACCGATTTCAATGCCGACAACGTCCCTTCGATATCTACAGTAGTGGGCTGCTGCCAAGGGCTTATTTCCGTGGATGAAGAGGAATCAACTATGAGACTAATCAACTTTACCCTCCAAAAGTATCTTTTCTCCAGTCAGGGGATTTTCCTTGTCCGTGAACCTCACTCAGAAATGGCCAAAATCTGCTTGACCTATCTGAATTCCCAGCTGGTCAAGGCGCTTGCAGTCACTCTCTCTCCTGACCTTAGCGGAACACCTTTTCTAGAATATTGTTCCGTATACTGGGGTGTCCATGCGAACAAGGGACCATCGGCCCAAACAACACCGCTTGCACTGAATCTGTTTCAAGAATATGATGGCCACATATCGACTAAATTACTTTTGAAACAGGTAGAGCATCTGGATGATTTGGATTTTGATACTCATTTTAGTGCGGGTTTCCAGTTCACTGGACTACACTGCGCATCATTCTTCGGAATTGGGGAGGTTGTGGCTGCTTTGCTAGAAATGAAGTATTATGATATCAACGCAGGAGATTTTATAGGGTATACATCACTTGCATGGGCGGCTCTTAACGGACATGCTGAGGTGGTGGAAATGCTACTCGGGCAGAGAGAGGTCAAACCCTACATGCTTGATAATAGCGGAAGAACACCGCTCTCGCTTGCCGCCCAGGGTGGACATGATGAAGTGGTAAAAATACTACTCGGGCGGAAAGAGGTTAACCCCGATAGGCCGGATAAATGGGGGCAAACACCTCTCGCACTTGCCGCTTGGAATGGACAGGAGGGAGTCGTAAAAATCCTGCTGGGGCGAGAAGAAGTCAACCCGGAAAACCCAGATGTTAACGGCAGAACATCGCTCTCGTATGCCGCTAAGAATGGGCATGAGGGAGTAGTGAAAATCCTGCTCGGGCGAGAAGAAGTCAACCCGGAAAACCCAGATGTTAAAGGCAGAACATCGCTCTCGTATGCCGCCGGGAAAGGACATGGGGGAATAGTGAAAATGCTACTCAGGTGGGAAGAGGTCAACCCCGACAGGCAAGACAATCTGGGCAGGACACCTCTCTCGCGTGCCGCGGGGAATGGGCACGAGGACGTGGTGGAAATACTATACGAGCTGGCAGCAGTCTACTCCGACAGGCCAGACAATACTGGCAGAACTCCGCTCTCGCATGCCGCGGGGAACGGACACGAGCAAGTGATGGAAATACTACTCAATCGTAGAGCAGCCTACTCCGGCAGGATAGACAAAGCTGGCAGAACTCCGCTCTCGTTTGCCGCCGAGGGGGGACATGAAGGAGCGGTGAGAATACTACTTAAATGGGAAGGGGTCAACTCCGACAGGCCAGACAATACTGGCAAAACATCACTCTGGCATGCTGCAAAGAATGGACATGAGGGGGTGGTGAAAATGATACTCGCTCGGCAAAGAGTGGGGCCCAACATGCCAGATGATAGCGGCCGCACACCCCTCATGCTAGCAGAGATGCACGGCCATAAAGCGGTCATAGAGCTGTTGAAGCCTCATGAGTTCGCAACCCATCGTGGATGGGGGTGGTAGCTGTGGAAGAACCTGACGAAGAGGAAACTGGCTGCACTATTGCCTAGGAAACACCACAATTTTGAAATCGCTTCAAATTCATGCACGTTAAAGCATATTGTATATAGAATTTGTTCTTGGGTATTCTCCATTGTGAGCGGTGGGGCTCCATGGGTGGCAATGCACGTATCCCTTATAATGGCAGTCTGAAAATCCGTGTCCAACTTAGTTCAACGAGGGTCAATGAGTTTCTATTTATAAAGTGTTGTAGAGTCCGGTCGGTGAGATGAACCAGTTCTATCGTTCTGAAAATGTTCAGTTTATAGTTTATGGCTTTCGTCCTATGGAATTTTATTTTCCTCTTGCTGTAAATTCCCGCCTGCATCTGCTTGTCCTGTGGTGTCTTTTTTCCTCCTTTTCTTTCCCCACCTTCCCCCATCGATAAACCCTATAGATAAGTAAAGCGGCATCCGCTAGCGCGAGCATCCTTTAGGTGATTCCCGATTATACTAGGCCAGTATCTGGGTGACGAGATTCGTTGGCACCATGTAGCTTAGTGAATTGTACTATAAAATCTTCAGCGGATTCCCACATGCCCCCCACAACAAACGCGAGAACAAAGGATGGGGGCCTAGTACTGATTAATTTCATGTTCTTCATCACTCCCACTTATTTAGCGATTTATTTGACAGCATAAAACACCCCAGTCCAAGAACTACTATAAAGCTTATCCATTACCCAAGCCGGAATTCAAGACTCCGGGTAAAAGCGGCATTAGCAAGCCCAAATGGCGAACTCCAGCAGGAGGCTCGATAGGATCGGGAGCAAATAATATCTACGGAGTGTTTGCCAAAGGTCTGTAAGAGCCTAAAGAAAGCACAAAAGAATGAAAGCACAAAAAAATGGGGTTTTAATAAGTCCCTATTGCTGCTGGACATGGAAGAACCGTGGAATAGCTGGCTATCCTCCTGCTAGATAAGGAGAGGCCAGGAGACACACCTCTCTGTCTAACTAACAGCACCGAAAAACTCCTGAAACTGAACTAACTCTAAAGAAACACACAAAGTCGACAAACCCTAATCCTTAGCGATCTCAACCAATCTAGAACTGCCTTGATATCTCATGATCCTCGGTGATCCCTAAAGTATATTCCCTACCAGCGCACCAGCGCTCATATGCCTAGTTTCGCAGGGTATGGAAGAAAGATCATGAAACTAAATACCCGATACATAATGACCAATGGCAATGGGTATCAACAAAGCTAAAAATAAATACTTTCTACCTAGCGGCATAGGATGTGAAAACAACATAAGTGCCTAGTTTCCCCTCACCACAAAACAACATGTGATGAAACCGTATATCCGCATATTTATAAGCATATCTGCATACACGCATATCTGCAATCCGTGCAACTGGAAAACAGCATAACCGCATCACCAAATAACCGCATCCCCAGAAAGCTACATGACGTATAGGCTATCTAAAAAATCCCATCACTATCATTGAAATTGTATTCCAACTTATTCAAATATTACCCCCGGATATATGCTTTCTACGTCTTGGAGTACAACCAAGCCAGCCATTATTCCCTAGTGTCGGTTTATTGCCGCCCAGGCTCGTTTTATTCTATTTACATCTTCCCTCACGTCATTGCTTAATTGATTGACCTGATATGCAATTCTGTTGTTATTTTTTTCCTCTCATCTTCCATATTATTTCCTTTGATCTCTTTTCCACCCGCGATATATGTTGCGGTTTCACTTCATAGATGATTGGTCTACCTGGACCTCTTCGATAGAATGAAGTTCTTAAGCATTTCTCTCTCTCGCGTGACTCCTGTATGCTAGTACAGCTTGGCCATTGCACGTTTTTTTCAACACAACTATAGCAATATGCGATAGCTCGAGCGGAGAAGTGATAATAGATAACGGCTAGGATTATTAATTAGGAAAATAGTTATCATGTACATAACAAGAATATAGCTCGGCTATATAGTGAAGCGGTGCAGTCCTGCCAATACCGCCGGGTTTCCACAATACTGGTATTAAAAAGAATCAGGGAAAGAAAGACCTTCGAAGAAACAATATAGGAACAATAAAAGGAATAATAGACGCCGCATGCTAGTCTTAAACAGGGTCTGGCTTGAAAAAAAGTAGTTATTTGAAAGGGGAGAAATAAACCATATACGAACAGCAACTATCATTTCTCATGCCGAGTGATATTCCATGAGCGTTCTTCCATTTCCCATGAATAGATTGGGCCAATGCTGGGCTCTAGCAATCCATGGTGGGGCAATTATACGGGTGCCAATTGGGGCTTCGTATTTGGCAGATGTAGCTTCCCCTAGGGTATAGATAGAAAGTGGATGATACCAGCGCTGTCATTATTCATACCGTTCTGTGTTCAGCTGTGTTGCAAATCACCGGCGATCACTCTGCGCGAATGCGAATTTCCTTTATACCTTTCCTATTGTGTTAGTCCTTACTAGTTTCCTTTGTCAGTCATTACCAATCGAAGAAGAGGAAGGATATACCTGGTTCGTACACTGTATATGAGGATTCGCACATATGGCCGGAAATGAGCGGAGAGCAAATAGGAGGAAGCACCGGAATACAGGGTGCAAAGGGGACTGGAACTCCATAGCTGTGTAAGGTATTAATCCAAAAGAATACATAAGCTGTTTCCTCCTTGACTTCGCTTTCTTTTTTCTCTCTCTTACTCGCCTATCTCCTCGCAATCGGTACCTTATAACAACAGAAATCACCAGCTATACGAAGACCGTATCCAGGGGAAGATACTAGTCACTAAATGTTAGGGCTTAGTAAATAGTACAATAACATCCTTAGCGGGCTCCAACTTGGACTGCTATACTGGAGTGTTCGAGCTTGGCGACGCGAGAAACGAGCCCTACCAAATTTTTCCATTCCAAATGCGCAAGTGCACCAACCACGGCAACTTCGCATAACGAATTATAATACGTCCCCCTCCAAAGAACAAAATCACTAAATGAAATAGAATTACAGAGAGTTGAACATAAAATTTCTTTCGCCCAAGATTTTTTTAGCCATCCAAACAACAGGGAGTTAGCATGTGAAACTAACGAGTGCGGTTAGAGGACTGCTGTCTTGGCAGTGTTTGGGGACTTGTCTTAAGGCTCTGACGCTTGGAATTCCTGGGATATTTTCTGTAGCCTGGGGCTCAATTATTATTATGAGAAGTGGATTGAGGAGAGACAGATGAACTCGGAAGGAAGAAAGAAGTCAAGGCGAAGAGGAGGAATCAATATGTTTTTCGGATGCGTTTCTATCTTGCTTATGGATCTATCTACGGTGATAGAGAGGGGTTATATAGTAAGAAATACAAGAGCGTCCCCAAGGTTCTTCCGGGAATCCTACTGGGGTCTAGCTCGCGCATGCTTCCGAACAATAATCCGCTATTCCCTCCGACATTGATCGGCTATCTACGCGAATCCTAATATACAGTATAACCAGGTATACTCCTTCCTCTTCTCTGCTTGATAACGAATGACAAAGGAAACAGCTAACTAGTAAGCGGTAGGAGAGAACGAATACGAGGTGGAGTGATCGCCGGTGACATTCAACATCAATTACCGTAAAAAAATTGAATACAAACAAGACCAGGGTGCTCTATCGTTGTGATTGCCTCTTGTAGTAAGGTGCTGTGAATTTTTATTTTTTCGCCTCAGCTGAGAGGTGAGTTGGCTGTGACTCGCCTAACTTACCACTATCCCACAAGGGGGAATTTCAGCGACATAGCACACCGATCTAGAATTCGAGTTTTTACGGTAAATGAATCTTCATGTCAAACTGGGCCATCTAGAGAATGCTTATATTTTTCTAGTGGCGATTCGAAACCTTTTAAGAATGGGCATCTTGTATCATACGCGTACAGTAAGGAAAATTAGGTGGGAACGCGTTTCTTTTTGTCGTTAAGATCGCGCTCGCGTCGTCCAGGTCCTTCGCATTCAGAACTTTCCGGGCTACGCTGCAGCCATACAAGTACCGGTAGTTCTTGGATTTTACTGGCCGTCTAAGGGAAGCTTGACGATTGGAGGGGTACGGGAAGATAAAACAGTCACGTGGGTCTGATAAGAAACTTTTGGTGAGCTTTCTCGCCGTGGCGCGCCTTATGGGCTTCGCGTGACTTTTTTATCTATCGGCTGCGCTCGTATCATCATCATGCCTTCAACTAGCCGACAAAAAAAGTCTAGGTGTTCAGAACTAGCAGACTCGTGTGACATTTCACCCAGACTTGTCTTTTTTTGGCAAGCAGTCCGATGAAACGTCACGTTTTGACCATAATAGTGACGTGGTTTGACCCATTCGAGTCACTTAACGGGACTTTCCTTCCTTACTACGTGGTATCTGGAACCTTGCTTAAAAACCACCACGCCCCGGCTATTCAGCTTCCTGGGATAATACCTACCAACCATAATCACTCCTCTTGAACAGTGCGATTGACAGCGGAAGATGGCTCAATATACCATCAACAATAGTAACGACTGCGGCAACACTACGAACTCATTTTATAATGCGTGTAAAAACTGTGGTGTTGCCGATGATCAGTCTCAAATCCTAACCTGGTTATCCCCCCTGGAGTCAAGGGAACAGCACCGTGAAGTTCAAGAGCGCCGTGTTGATGATATCGGAGACTGGTTTATACAGACCGAGGAATTTAGGAGATGGTGCGGATTGGGTGGGGACAGTGAAGACAATAAAGGAGTTTTGTTTTGCTATGGAGATCCGGGGGTCGGCAAGACATTTATCAGGTGATAAGGATTAGTCCCTTGGAAAAGAAGGGGACGAACCTGTGCTGACCAAGCGTGAGGATAGTTCGCTAGTAGTAGATAGGTTATGCGATTGGAGCAGAGGACAAAATACCGCAGTAGGATGTTTCTACTGCGAAGCCTTTAACACGGAATTTGACTTCGAGCCCCGAAAGGGTCAGTCCGCAGCTAGTATACTGGATTCCTTGCTGAAACAGATGGTTAGCGGGATGGACAGGATTCCGGAGGAAATATGGCGTGCCTTGCGAGAGCAGAAAAAGGCCATTTGTGGACGCAGGTCGCAACTACCGGATGTCGTGAAGATGCTGCAGCTCATCACATCCGAGCAACCAACATTTATGTGCATCGATGCCCTCGACGAGTGCGTGGGGGTGCAACGATTCAAGCTCATCGATTCGCTCAACAAAATCCTTGAGAAATCCCCTCGCACGCGAGTATTCTTGACCGGAAGGCCCCATATCCGAGCTGAAGTCGAAAAGGGTCTTGCTCAGGGAGTGGTTAGTGTATCTATAAGTCCCACTAGAGGCGATATCATTAGATACCTTCGTGCTAGGTTAGATGAGGACGAAACACCAGATGCCATGGACGGGAGCCTGGAGGCAGAAATTCTCGAGAAGATTCCTGAAAACAATATATCGGAAACGTGCGTATAAGCTATGATTCTGAGAATTCTACCCCACGCTATCCGCTAATAAATGTATTTAGGTTTCAGATCGCTTCCTTATATATTGAGCCAATCTTGCGAGAATTGACCATATATCGGAGACGTGAAAGGCTCAGCAACATGACCGAGGAATTGGATTTGAGAAGTGTTTACGGTTCGACAATCAAACGGATAACAGCACAGGATGGGGATAAATGGAGGCTCGGGATGACAGCTTTGATGTGGATTACTTATGCAGAACGACCACTCAGTGTAGATGAGCTCTGCCACGCCCTAGCAGTCGAGCTAGGCTCTACTGATTTCGATGCTGACAACGTCCCTTCGATATCTACGGTAGTGGGCTGCTGCCAAGGGCTTATTTCTGTGGACAAAGAGGAATCAACTGTGAGACTGATCAACTTTACCCTCAAAAGGTATCTTTCCTCCAGCCAGGGGATTTTCCTTGTCTGTGAACCTCACTCAAAAATGGCAGAGATCTGCTTGACCTATCTGAATTCCCACCTGGTCAAGGCTCTTGTAGTCATTCCATCTCCTGACGCTGGCGGAACACCTTTTCTAGAATATTGTTCCTTGTACTGGGGTGTCCATGCGAAAAAGGGACCATCGGCCCGCGCAACATCGCTTGCACTGGATCTGTTTCGAGAATATGATGGCCATATATCAACTAAATTGCTTTTAAAACAGGTAGAGCATCTGGATGATTTCGATTTGGATATCTATTTTCGTGCAGGCTTCCAGTTCACTGGACTGCACTGCGCATCGTTCTTCGGAATCCGTGAGGTTGTGGCTGCTTTGCTACAAACGAAGGATTATGATATCAACGCAGGAGATTTTGTGGGATATACACCACTTGCATGGGCGGCTCTTAACGGACATGTTGAAGCGCTGGAAATGCTACTTAGCCAGGAGGGGATCGAACCGTACATGCCCGATAAGAACGGCAGAACACCACTCTCGCATGCTGCGTGGAAAGGACAGGAGGCTGTGGTGAAAATGCTGCTTGGAGGGGTAGAGATCACCCCCGACAAACCAGACAATGGCGGCCGAACAACGCTCTCGTTTGCCGCCGAGGGTGGACACGATCAAGTGGTGAAACTACTACTCGGACTAAAAGAGGTTATCCCGGATAAGCCAGACAACCACGGCTATACACCGCTCTCGCATGCCGCTTGGAATGGCAATGAGGGAGTAGTGAAGATGCTCCTTAGACGGAAAGAAGTCGACCCTGATAGGCTAGACAATGCTGGAAGAACACCACTCTCACATGCCGCTGAGAATGGACATGAAGGGGTGGTGAAAATACTGCTTGGGTGGGGAGTCACCCCCGACGAGCCAGACAATGACGGCAGAACACCGCTCTCGTTTGCCGCCGAGGGTGGATATGATGAAGTGGTAAAACTACTACTCGGGCTGGAAGAGGTTGACCCGGATAAACCAGACAACCACGGCTACACACCACTCTCGTATGCCGCTTGGAATGGACATGCAGGCGTAGTGGCCATGCTAGTTAGTCGGGAAGAGGTCGATCCCAATTGGCCAGACACTATCGGCGTTACACCACTGTTGTATGCAGCTGGAGATGGACATGAGAGAGTGGTGGAAATATTACTTGGGAGGGAAGATGTCAACCCGGAAAAGGCTGAAGATCACGGTAGAACCCCGCTCCTGTATGCCTCTGGAAATGGACATGAAGGTGTTGTGAAAATGCTACTTGGGCGGGCAGAAGTCGCCCCGGACAGGCTAGACGATGAAGGTAGAACTCCGCTCTCATATGCTGCTGGGAAAGGACATGGAGGAATAGTGAAAATGCTACTCAGGCGGGACGGGGTCAGGTCCGACAGGCCAGACAATGCTGGCAGGACACCGCTCTCGCATGCCGCGGGGAATGGGCACCAAGAAGTGGTGGAAAGACTCCTCGAGCGGGCAGCAGTCTACTATGACAGGCTAGACAGTGATGGCAGAACTCCGCTCTCGCATGCCGCGGGGAATGGACACGAGGAAGTGATGGAAATACTACTCAAGCGGGGGGCAGTCTACTCTAACGGGATAGATGATGCTGGCAGAACTCCACTCTCGTATGCCGCCGGGGAAGGACACGAGGGAGCGGTGAGAGTGCTACTTGGACTGGAAGGGGTCAGCTCCGACAGGCCAGACAATACTGGCAAAACACCGCTCTCGCATGCTGCAAAGAATGGACATGAGGGGGTGGTGAAAATACTACTAGCTCAGGAAGAGGTGACGCCCAACAGGCTAGATAATGGTGGCCGCACACCCCTCATGTTAGCACAGATGCATGGCCACAAAGCGGTGGTAGAGCTGCTGAAGCCTCACGAGTTCGCAGAGATGCATGATGGAAAGGAGGTGGTAGCAGTGCAAGAACCTGACGAAGAGGGAACTGGCTGCACGATTGCCTAGGAAGCGTCATCATGTTGAAGTCTCTGTAATTTCATGCACGTTAAAGCATATTGTACATAGAATTTGTCCCTGGGTATTCTCCATTGTGAGCCGTGGGGCTCCATAGGTGTCAATGTACGTATCCCTTATCATAGCAGTCTGAAACTCCCTGTCCAACTTAGTCCAGCGACGATCAATTAGTTTCCATTTATCAAGTGTGGTAGAGTCTAGTCGGTGCGATGATGCACTTCAATCGTTCCGAGGATTTTCAGTCTGTAGTTTGCGGCTTTTCGCCCCACCGCGTTTCACATTCCTTTGCAATAAATTCACGTTTTCCTCTTTTTTATCTCTTATAATAATATTTTTTCTTTCTTTTCTCTTCCCACCATTTTCCTTCGCTGTTGGATAAACTATAACTATATGTAGAGTCTTTTTTGTTAAAATATTCGCGAAGGTTCCATATCTTCAACACCACTACGACACTTGGTGTTTGGGCAAGGGGAGTCAGAGTTTGGGAAAGAGTTGTGGAACACGGGAGTTGAGGCGATACTTGTTTGGAGAAAGGGTTAGCTGCAGCGGAGATGTTTTGAGAGGATGCGGGAACATGCACTAGGGTGCTGAAAGGTCTGGGACCAGTGTTCCCAACGGGCCAGGTAGGCCAGGCTTCAGTGAAGCCGGACCCGGCCTGTCAGACTTGGCTGGGATCTAGCCTGGCCCGAGCCTGCAGGCCTGGTTATGCCTGAGCCCAGCCGGGCCGGGCCCGCCTATAGGCCATATAGGCTTTGTCCAAGCTGCCTAATAGGCCGGCCTGGCCTATATCGCCTGGGCCGGCCTATATGATCTAGGTTAACCACTCATATCGGGCAGCCACGTCGTGTGAACAGCCAATTTTCCAAAGTCGAGTGAATGTATTAGAAGTAGCTAAGGGAAACAGGTGGAGAAATGAGAGAGAACCAAGACAGAACAACGCCATAAGGAAATAGAGTAGCGGCTAGGCTTAGCCAGGAAAAGCTCGAGTTCCACTGCAGGTGGCGATGCGTGGGAAGCTGCTGCCCTTGCCAGGGGAGATGGTTACCGCCGATGTTTCCCGAATCAAGGCAGGCTATATCGGTAGAGCCTGAGTTGGCCTGCCGTCTGGTGGGTAACATCTCCCGCCCAGGTCGAGGCAGGCAAGGGGTGTGGCTAGCTCCGCGAGGTTTGCATCGTTTGAAACCGCTTTGAGAGTGAGATTCACTCTGTGTCTGAGTATTCGATGTATGCCTTATAGGCATCTAATCTCCAGCGGCCTAGGGACTGAATCTCGGTTTCAGAGATTCTGACCTCGGCTGCCCATGTTGCAGCACCTCTACGGAAGCTGTGTCCGTTCCACGCTCCATGGCCCAGGCTGGCAGTAATGGCCAGCTCTTGTAACCTATGCACGACGTGTTCTCGAGTAAAGGCTTGCTGCTTGAGTATTCTGAGACAAAAGAGGGGCGAATACTGGGGTCAATGGGTGTCGTGGATAAGAAACTGCTCCATAGCGTGTACTGGGCAGGCAGTATCATGACTTGCGGCTATGGTTAGTTTGACTCCCTTCCGGAAAGGGTCAGTTTTGGAAGATGGAAGCGTGAGTTCCATATATGCCCCCCGTGCTCTTATCCTAACGCAGGTCTTGGTAAGCAACCACTTGGAGAATGTTCGTCCTAACTGGCAGTCAGCTTCCGTATAGGTGAATTCCCAGACCCGTAGGAAACCCGCGAAGGCTAGGGTAAAGGCGGCCCTAGTTCTTATATTATTATCGTTTGTGGTCGATAGGTAACGAAGTAGTTGTCGGAGATGGGGTCACGTTAACGGAGTCCGTGTTCTGCGCTCAGGTTCCTGGTAGTCACGCTTGATACCCTGGATGGTTCACTCCAAACGAGAGGCCGAAAACTTTGTGCACTCGATTCCGAGATCGAGTTTGTAGGACTTGATGCCTGCGAGATACAGCTTCATTGTTTTCACCTTTACTGTTCCGGCGAGACTGCATAACCACTCGATAAGCCATGTGGCCTTTGGCGCGAAGCTTCCCCCATGTTCATATGAGTAGCCGGAGAGTGTGTAGAAAGTAATAAAGCAACATCTTGGCGTGTCGTAGTTGCGTCTGGTCGATGGGGCGAGTCCCCGCCATAGATAGTAGGCTGCTGCTTGTGACAGTCCCGATTCGCCTATCTTAGAAACCCAAGATGCGGGAGGTTGCATGTTGGTAGGGGTAACTGTGGTGCAAGGATAGCGATCTTATCCTATTCTGACGGTGAGGGTGCGTCAGCCAAGGCGTTTTCATGGGTTGAAATCCATTTCGCCTCCAAGTCTAGGTCATATTCGCTGGCAAGTAGTAAACATTGACCGAGAACCTGCATAGAAGCTCCGCGAATGGTCATGTTTGATATTGCATGTGCTACTGCCCTGTTGGCTACGTGAATCAGGAGTACTTTGCCCTTCCACTGTCGTCCCCAGTGTAGTAGTACTTGTTCTACTGCACGCATTTCCTGGGTATTGATGTGTTCTTTACCTTTAGTAAGGGACTGCGGCAGCGGGATACTAAATGCCGAGTCATGTTTGGGATGAACTTGGCCTTCCTGCAGGTAAAATCCCCCAAGACCCTTGGTACTTGCTCTGTCAGACCAGGCACGGATTACTTTGCGCCTTATGGATGTGATTGATCACTCCGCTGGGTGTTCTAGTGCCTTTTCCCACCAGGCAATATCCTTGCCTGCCTCTCCGGATATCCGCCGCCGCTGGTGCCTTGCTGCATACAATGGGAAGTAAAGCTCCATGTTGTAAAGGCGGCGTAGGAAGGTTCTCCCAAGTGGCACCACCTTGGAAACAAAGTTGAAGTATCCGGTGAGCTTCTGTATCTCGTGTAGTGAAAGGGATCGACTCTGGTGGGCTTCGTGGTTAATTGTGCGTGCTTTCGGGAGCTTCTTCTCTGGGAATCGTATTACCATCCTGTCGGTATCGAATTCCAACCCTGCAAAGCTTACAGTTGTACTCTCTTCATTCTTGGATTCCTGGATACTCAGTCCGACTCGAGTGGACAAACTGCAGAAAATGCTTCTGCATTCGGGTATCCTTTTGGATGCTTTGGGGGGCAAAACTATTAAGAAATCATCCAAGTAATGGATGACAGTGGCAGGTATTCCAGTGATTATGAGGTGCTGCTCAAGGATCCAGTGGATTACCTCGGCGAAGAGGTTAAACAGGTAGGGGGCCGTTCTTAGTCCGAAGGGGAGGAAACCCTCTGAGTAGAAGTAATTCTCCCAGTGAAATCCTAGTAGTGGAGAATTGATCCGGGATACTGGGATTTGGGGGAATTGTGACTCGAAGTCTCTCTTTATAAGGATGCTATCTTTTCCATATTGTTGGACTGCCTGGATAGCATCCTCGATACCACTGTATTGTATTGTACCATAATACTCCTGAATCCCTGCGTTTATTGTAGTTGTGTCACCTACCGGATATGATAGATGGTGGATTCGCCTTTTACTACCGTCTGTCTTATCTGTTAGGCCTAATGGGGATGCTGTGTAGTGGCAGGGTAGGCTTGCACTATCTTTGTAGACCACTAAGCAGTTTTTACTAACCTCTGAGAGTATATCTGCCGCTACAAGTTGGGAGTCGGTCATTACCGTGATAAGGTTAGGGTATATTGTGATGGTATCGCGGTTGCCTTCGGAGCCTATGCTAGCACCAAAGGTACATATACCCAGGATAGCAGTGATTACCCTTTGACCTAGGTATGCTTGTCGGTGCTCGGCCCAGTACTCCCTTCTCAGATGCCCGGTTGGGATAGGCTGGTTGTGGCTAGTGAAGAGGAGGTAATGCAGTAGGGTATTTGGGCGCGGGGATTGTATGCTAGCAGGGGAAGGAAAACTGGCTGCTGAGTGGGTAGAGGTTAATTGTATTTGGCTAATGAAGTTGGGGGCTACGTGAGTAGTAGTGAGTGTAATGCTATATTAGTGATTATGCTTTGGATAGAGGTATAGGAAATTGCTAGGAGATGGTAAGGAGCGAGAAAAGAGAAAGGCAGAGAGGGCTAACTTCTACTGGGCCCATGGTATGCATTTTGGAACGGGCCAATATTGCCCGAGGTACATTGTGCTGCGCGGTGGTTGCTACCACAGGAAATACATATATTGTAACCGGTACAGGTTACTGTTTGGTTTTGAGTATGGTTTGATACTGAGTATGTTTTATGATTGAGTTTGATACTCATGATGTTTTATGTTTGGTTTCGAGTATGGTTTGATACTAGGTATGTTAGATGATTGAGTTTGATACTCATGATGTTTTATGTTTGGTTTCGAGTATCGTTTGATACTCAGTATGTTTTATGATTGAGTTTGATACTCATGATGTTTGATGTTTGGTTTCGAGTATCGTTTGATACTCAGTATGTTTTATGATTGAGTTTGATACTCATGATGTTTTATGTTTGGTTTCGAGTATGGTTTGATACTAAGTATGTTATATGATTGAGTTTGATACTCATGATGTTTTATGTTTGGTTTCGAGTATCGTTTGATACTCAGTATGTTTTATTTATTTTATCAAGATATTGTTTGATACTTGATATGTTTTATGTAACGTTTCAAGACTACCGGGTGGGAGTCTTTATGTTTATTGTTTACAAAGGCTTCGGTTAGCCTAACAAGTGTATTTAAAGACCTGCTATTCTCCGAACTTAGAGAAGGCAGACTTCGACAGACAGAGTTTTCCAATATACTTGGTTGAACAGTTACTTCTTCAGTTCGCTTCAAGCATCCAATACAGACCAAACATACTTAGCTATTAGGAACTACTTGGTAGTTGCGATATAGTAAGAAGTTTGTTACAACAACTTAGTCTAAGCCTCAGGTACTTAGTCTCGTTATATACCGTACTTTGGTATAGAGATACGATCGTTACCCTATCGATTCCCGCCACCACCCAGGAGGCGGTTACATGCCTGTTGATAGCAGCAGGGTATGGATTGGCACTCGCGGTGGTTCCAGTTGCGGCATGGCGCTGGGTTTGTGGGCATGAGTCCGGCGTTGGTTCTTGCCATGTGGGGGAAGTTATAGGGCGGCAGGGGAGTAGTACTGGGTCCATGGTATGATTGGCCAGGGATGTTCTCGCGTATTGGGAAGTCGTGTACTCTCCGGGTAGCTGGTAAGATTGGCTTCTTGTTTTGTGTCCCGGGGCCTCAGGGTGCCGGGTGTGCAAAGCACCTTGCGGATATCAGTTCGCTGTCTAGCAGGCGCCATTCGTTGGCCTGGTATATACCCTTCCCACGTGCTACTCTCTTCTGGTGAAATTGGAAGTTGTAAGCTTTCACCCACTCCCATGCCTACTTCTCGAGCAGGTCATATAAATTTGAAGTATAGATGAAAAGAGGTGTCGCGAGGTCGCCCTGGAGTAGCAAAGGTGCCAACTTTATCCGAATCCCGCAGTAAACTGCCCAGGCTTTAAAAAAGCTCCTCATTCGGTATTCACACTCCTTGCCGTCGCACTCACCCTGCTCAAACTCAACTCCTCCAATGCTAATTGTTCTTTGTGACTCGGCCCGCGCCTTTTCGCTCACTAGCAACATATAGATATTGGTGGGCTTGAACCGGTTTTCAATTATTTATACCAGAGTGCTGCGTTCCACTCCAGGGAATAATAATTCCACTGACTCCACAATTGCTGGTGCACTATCTCGTGCATGTGCAGTGGGGGGCTGGGCTGGGGCGAACATACTGAGGGTTCGTGGTCTTCTGCCTAGTGCCTGCCCCTGTTCGCTTTCCTTCCGAAGCCGTGCTAGCTGGTCTTCAAACTTGGTAATCCTGGCCAGAGGTGCCCCATTATGAACTCGTTGTGTATCCTGTGTGGGATTGAGTGATGGTTGCGGGTATTGTAACCGGTACAGGTTATGTTTGGTTTCGAGTATCTTTGATACTCATGATGTAACCGCCTCCAGTGTGGTGGTGGGAATCGATAGGGTAATGATACTATCTCTATACCAAAGTGCGGTATATAACCAGACTAAGTACCGGAGGCTTAGACTAAGTTGTGGTAACAAACTTCTTACTATATCGCAACTACCAAGTAGTTCCTACTAGCTAAGGTGTTTGGTCTTATTGGATTCTCGAAGCGAACTGAAGAAATAACTGTTCAACCAAGTATATTGGAAACTCTGTCTGTCGAAGTCGGCTTTCCCTAAGTTCGGAGAATAGCAGGTCTTAAATACACTTGTCACGCTAACCGGCGCCTTGTAAACAATAACCATAAAGACTCCCAAACGGTAGCCTTGAAACGTTACATAAAACATATCAAATATCAAACGATATCTTGATACAATAAATAAAACTTACTGAGTATCAAACGATACTACTCGAAACTAAATATGAAATATCACCAGTATCAAACTCAATTTTAAAACATACTGAGTATCAAGTGATACTCGAAACCAAACATAAAATATCATGAGTATCAAACGATACTCCAAACCACACATACAACATCATGACTATCAAACTCAATCATAAAACATACTGAGGATCAAGCGATACTCGAAACCAAACAGTAACCTGTACCGGTTACACCCCGAAAACAAAATGAAAACATTATTTTAAAAATAAAACAAAGAAACCTAAACCTCCTCACTATAATAGTCGGTGTCCAAGTGGGATTCCCAGAAACCCAAATCCACCGCTGGGTCCTCAGAGTGCTGTTCAAAACCGTCCTTAGTAGGAGTAAAGCATACCGTAATATAACCGGAAAAAACATTGTGGACTTCCCCCCCTTACATGTTTTCCGTCCACCATGCCTCAATCAGGTCCTCCGCGTTTTCAAGTCCTTCCACTGGTTCCCAGCAATTCTTGCTATTTGGGTACCCTTTCCATTTCACCAAGACCTGCCCTGTGCCATGCCTCGTACTATAGTCAAGAATGGTCTCAACCTCCTATTCTTTTTCATTATCGATTCGGATAGGCGGCGGTCTGGTGTGGGCCCTTCCAGGGAATCGTTCATCATTGTTAGGGTGGTAGGGTTTGACAAGTGAGCAGTGGAATACTCCCCTCTGCCGTCGATATATCCTCCAATCCATGCTAACTGTGTAGTTCTAGAGATGTTCATCGAATTCGATGACGATAAAGGAGCCTCTCCATCGTAGTTGTAACTTCCTCGACCTGCCAGATTCCGTCGCAAATTGGTCACCAAATATCATTACCATTCCCCCAATTTCAACAGGTTTAACATCGTCCCTTCTTTTGGCTGCACTCTTGGTAGATCTAACTCTCGCTAGCTTCAGAGCGTGGTATGCTGCGTTCCTGATTTCCTGGTGTCTTTTGTAATAATCGTCAGAGGCAGGAACCACAGAAGGGTAGACTCGGTAGGTGTCTAAGAGGGGGTAGTCTCGACCATACACCGCTTTGTAAGGGGACATGTTGATAGTATCAGAGTGGCCAGCGTTAGAATATGCTGCCACCTCAGGGAGGGAGGTGAGCCAATTGGTTTGGCGGAGGTTGGTGACGTTTCAAAGGGCATTCTTGAGCTCCGTGATTTTCCGTTCAGCCTGCCCATTCGTTTTGTGATGGCCAGGCGCA
>Ga0307507_10003272_pt1 | contig 31857 bp, 11 predicted proteins | sample 7_EM_MG_FD_207223 | JGI IMG/M metagenome (GOLD analysis project Ga0307507, IMG submission 207223) | Populus trichocarpa ectomycorrhiza microbial communities from riparian zone in the Pacific Northwest, United States - 7_EM | ecosystem: Host-associated > Plants > Roots > Unclassified | place... | reverse complement strand
TAGCTTGCTTAGGAGTAATAACCTTCCTTCTAGTACTCTCCCCCTTATAATAGTATAGGTGTGCATCCTCTTAAGTAAGAGGAATTCTTTAAAGATAGCTTTTATCTAGCTAAGAGCGTCCTCCCTTAAGGCCTAATCTAACTTAATAGCGTTAAAAGGTGCTGTAGGTGCTTCTATAGAGGTAGTGTTCTTAGCTTCCAGGTAAATAGCTTTTATAGCTATTACTAACTAAACCACCGTATTGTTAAAAACCCTTATATTTAGTAACCTTCTAGACCTTATTCTTTGCGCATAAGGAATGCGTATCAATGTGCTTTATATAGGCGTCCCACCCTTAGCATTACCTTAATTTAAGTATCCTACTTAATCTTAACCTAGGCTTCCTACTTAATTAAAGCGGCTTACTTGGTCTTAACTTAGGCTTCCTACTCGTTCAGAGCGGCCTACTCGGTCACTATCTAGCTTACTTATAGTTCTCGCAACTAGAGTCTCTGTCGGCGCGTTTAAGGTAGTAGGGGGAGGTGTAGGTCGGTTCGCGGCTTAGCTTATAGCATGATTTAAGCGTCCCGCTTAATCTTAACCTGGGCTTCCCACTCGATCTAAGCAGCCCACTTAGTTACTATGTCTTATAGCTTGCACCTAAGGTGCTCTATAAGGGAACCTATACTTGTTTACTTTAGTATCTCTAAATAGCTTAATTGCTTAAGTATATAGGTTTATTATCTTAAATTAACTACTCCCTTTTAACCCTATGAAAACATAGTTAGGTTTTATTCTTAAATTGTACTTTCTAGGGTGTTTCTTAAGCGTATTAATTGGATTGGCGTAACACCCAAAAATAACTAGATTCTTTAAGTTAGGAACTCGTTGGGTATATACCTCATAGGGTATAATAGCACCACTGTGCTCGTCGTTAAATGGAAGTGCTAAGGTGGGTACTTAATTCTTAATCCAGACAGTATGCTTAACTGCGTAGCACCAGAGTTTAACTGGTATATTTCCTTAAAATAGAAGTAACCTTGTCTTGCAGTTAACTATATAGATCGCGCGCTCGATTGCACCATTATATAAGTGCTTGTATGGCGGATAAGGTTTAAAGTTAATACCCTAGGGTATTAGTTCGTCTTGAAATCTATAGTCAAACTCCCCCTTTCTATTGTCCGCTTAAATCTATGCAGCTTTATTGCCAGTAAACCTCTCTACCCTTGCGATGATCTCTTTAATATGCGGCAGTACCTCTTTAGTTTAGAGGGTTTTAAGAGGAATAACCTAAGTATAGCGTGTGGCGTTGTCTAGGGCTAGGAGGTAGTAGTTATAACCTCTAATTAATATACCGATTTGTTCTATAGTATCTAGGTGTAGCCCTTAACTAGGTATCTTTTCGTGCTTAGTCGTCTTTTTACTTAGTATTTCTCGCATCTTCCTAGCTAGATAAGCTTTGTACGTGCTCTTACTAATTAGTACTACTCTCTTCTTAAGCTTTATGCCTAGTAAGGAGTGCTGTAGCTTAAATAGGTTACTATAATTTGTATATCCAGTTCGGCGGTACTATAGCTCAGCATCTGTTTTACTAACGTTTGGTTATAAATCATATGTTTCTGCTATCGCATTAAATGCTTCCTAATGCTCTTGTAGCACGTAGAGGTTATTTCTTATAGTGGCCTTAAACATCGCACCTGATTTATGCTTGCCAGTAGCTTAATTGTCTAGGTTAAATGTAATTAAGTAGCCTTCCTAAGTGAGAGTTCTTACTAAGATCAGCTTAATTAACTTAAATAAAGGTATAAGCCAGACGTTTTTTAGCTTTAGGGTACCGATTTAAACTTAACCGTAGCCTATAGCAGGGACAACGGTCCCATTTGCAGTACGGACCTATTGTGGCGTATTCTATCTCTTTAAGTGTGTTAGGTCTAATTAGTTACTAGTAAAGTGCTTAGTTGCTCCTAAGTCAAGAGCCTAAGCTAGAGACGTTGTTGTAAGTATAGCACGTTTAGGGTTAGGGTCAAGGTAGATTAAATCACTGTCAAATTCTTCCTTAGCTATTACTATATTCCCTGCTTCCTCTACCTTAGAAGTACCTTAATCTGTCTTCCTAACATTATTGAATTGGAATTGCTTAAGTAGGGGATAGTCTTTTTAGTAGTGACCTTTCTAATAGTATACTCTGCACTCGTCTCTTTCTGGTCGTCTTGGCTCTTTGCTTACTCGAGATAACAAGCTATGGCGATAACGCGATAAGGAATAATCGAATCTACTAGCACGGCCTCTGCCCCTTATTCGACCTCGACCTCGGTTTCCCCTTCTCCCCCTAGGTTCGTCTTTCCTCTCATATGCAAGTGCTATATTTTGTACTTATGTAGGGAGAGCAGTCTCTTGCTTCTAAAGAAGGGTAATGCAACTCTCAAGGTCTCGTTTGTCTCGTAGACACTAGGTCTTCGCATTCTACCATATAACATCGCTTGGTAGGGCTAGAAGGAGTTGCTCTTTAATATCGTCATTGGTAAGTGGTCGAGGTGTAGAGGCTAGATTAATCTTAAATTGATTCAGTATGTGGATAAACTTGACAATTCGCATCTTTATAGGGTTGAATATAGTGCTGTAGAACTCTCTGCGAAGTCTAGAGATATAGACCTTATCTTTAGCTTTATTAAACTTCTTCATTCCTTCTCACATTCCTTGAATATCGTATGCCTTTATTATCGCACGCATCTCTTCCTGACGGTCGTCTCCTATCAAATTATAGATAATCTTGTTTGCTTCCCCTCTTCTTCTTCTTCTATTAGCTGAATTAACTCAATTTGGGTCCTCTACACTAGTAACAAAATCCCAGCCCTCTAACATAATTAGGGCTGCCTCGCAGGTGCGCTTCTAGTCTGCAAAGTTATCTCCATTGAAAATGACGATTTTACCGGCCTTGTGATTGTATATAGGTGTTGTTGAGGTTAAGGTAGAGGAGGTCATTTTTAGGGTCGATTTTCGAGTCAGGAGAGGTGTCACTACCCAGGCTCATAACCTGTTGGAATTACAAGGTTATAAGGTCATAGCGGAGGTGTCTTGAGGGTCTATTTAATGATAGAGATGACGCAGATAATAAATATTAATTAATTCGTGATGCAGTAGATACGGTTGATGTCTATGTAGATTGTATGTAGAGCTTGACCTCGCAATATATCTAGAGCTTAGTTAGCACCTTATCGCTAATTTTTGACAAACTAGGTATAGGTTTAAACTTAAGAATAAAGACAAACTAAGAGTTAACCTAAACCATATAGTGTATTATATACTATTGTGGATAGCTTATGTAGATAACACGTGTAATATATATAGAACACTAAAAAATAAGAACCGGAAGTACCTAGTAAGGATATATTAGGCACTAGAAGAAAAGCGGTTTAGGGACGCTAAGTATATACATAGATAGCACCCAGTAGAAGTATAAGGTTAAGGAGACTTAATACTTTAACTAGGAAGATTCCTTATAGAAGAATACCTAGACGGATAATAGTGGTAGGAGTGCCTAGAGAACACTTGTCTATAGTATATAGAGGAAAAGAAACGAACTAAGTATTAGCTAAGGTTAGACTAAGTATAAGTAGGATCTAGCAGCCAATAGTTAGGAAAAGGGGAGGCGTATAGGACTAAAGGGAACTAGTATTAGAGCCTTAAACCCTTAAAGGAATTTAAGGACAATACCTAAATTTATAAGTTAAATGGCAAGATTAGCAGTTTAAAGCGTTAATAGATAGTAGAGTAATAAGGAACCACGTATTACCAAAAGCAGTAAAAAGAATGGGGTTACTATATAGACAGAAGAAACACCCGTATCCACTTATAACGATTTTAGGAGACCAGATAGCCTATAAAGGGGGCATTATTAATCTTAAAATAGGACCTGTTTAGTTAACTATTAAAGAAAGACCAGTAAGAATATCTTTTAATATTCTACCGTTAGGACAGGACAAGGCAATATTAGAAATGCCTTAGTTATAGGAGTATAATCTAAAGATTAATTGGGTTATAGGTTAGGTTAATATTAAGGATACTTAATAGCATAAAGTGCAACAGTAAACCAAGTTGGTATAGTACTAAGTTGGAGCGACATATAAAGAGACTAAGTGAGGCTTAAGTTATATACCAAAGAAATACCATAAGTATGGTAAGAAGTTATAGTCACCAGAAAGTGAAAAGCTATTAGAGTATATAGTATAGGACCACAAGATAGAATTAGAAGAAGAAATAAGTTTAAAGTTCTTTCCAATCTATAAGCTTACTGAAACAGAGTCAGTAGCGCTTAAGGAGTTTATCTAGGAGAACTTACGCAAGGGATACATTAGACTATTATAGTTATTAGCAGGATATCTAGTACTGTTTATCCTAAAGAAAAACGGAAAACTTAGGATGTATATAGACTATAGACAGTTAAACAGTATTACTAGGAAGGATAGGTATCTTTTACCCTTAATTAGCAAAATCCAAGACAGAATAGGTAACGCAAAAATCTTTATAAAGATAGATCTAAGGTGGGCATACCATTAAATTAGGATTAAGGAAGGCAACAAATAAAAGGCAGCCTTTAGGTTAAAGGAAGGACTATATAAACCATTAGTTATATAATTCGGGCTTATAAACACACTAGTAACATTCTAGAAGCGAATTAATAGTGTGTTAAAAGAACACCTAGATAAGTTTGTTATGGTATATCTTAACAATATTATTATCTACTTAATAAGTGAGGAAGAACATAGAGAACACATTAAGTAGGTCTTAAATAGACTATAGGAAGAACAGATACTAGTAGTAGTTAAAAAATACAAGTTCTTTATAAGGAAAACCAATTTTATAGGATTTATTATTAAGCTAGGGAAAATTAGTATAGACCTAAAGAAAGTCAAAGCTATAGTAAGTTAGCAAGAACTAGAGAATGTTACGCAGTTAAGGTCGTTTCTAGGGTTTTGTAACTATTATAGGAGGTTTATAGCATAATAGTTAAAAAGTATTAAGCCATTCACAAGGTTAACAAAGAAGGAGGAACCGTAGGTTTAAGGTAATAAGTAAAAGAAGCTATTCTAGGAACTTAAAGAGTTGTTTACCTAAGAGCTAATCCTTAAGATCTATCAACCAAAGTTAGAAACGGTTATTGAGACAGACGCATTAGACTTTGTACTAGGAGCATACTTGCTATAGAAGCACCAGGACGCATAGCATCCAGTAGCGTACTATAGTCGAAAAATGACACCACCAGAGTTAAACTACGACATTTATAACAAGGAGTTGCTAGGTATAGTTACAGCACTTAAGAAATAGAGAGCGTTCTTACAAGGCATAGAAAAACCGTTTATAGTTAAGATAGACTATAAGAACCTTACTGGATTCCTAATAACAAAGGAACTCAACTAAAGATAGGTTAGATGGGCGGAAATGCTTACAAAATACTATTTTGAGATTTAGTATACTAAGGGTATAGATAATACACAAGCAGATACTCTAAGCAGAAAAGCTGAACTATAAAGTAATAAAAAGCCATTAGGAGCTTTATTGCGAAAATATTAAGACGGATTAATTAGGTATAATTACCCAAGAATTATAGCAACCAAAGAAAGTCAGATCTATAAATTACTAGAAAGTAATTGGATATAGAAGATCTAAAAAGTATAAGTAGAGGATCCAGACTTAAAGCAATATAAAAATAGAGAAGTAATATATATACCTAAGTCTATTATAGAGGAGTTTATTAAGGAATTCTATAAGAGAATAATATAAGGACACAACAGAGCTACAGGCTTAGTGTTAAGACTTTAAGAGGAGTATATTATTTAAGAAATCTAGGGACTAGTAAGATAAGTTATAAAGGAATATCTAAATTGCTAAAGGAACAAACCGATAAGGTATAAGCCATATGGAGGGCTATAACCTGTCAAAGTACCAGGAAGACTATGGGAAGTTATATTATAGAACTTCATTATTAAGTTACCAAAGTCAAGAGATTTTATTACAGGATAAGATTATAACGTAATCTTAGTAATAGTGGATAAGCTAATAAAGTAGGGATACTTTATAGCATACATAAAAGAGATATTAGTAGAGGATGTCGCTAAAATCTATATAAAGGAAGTGTTTATAAGACATAGAGCACTAAATAAAGTTATATTGGATAGAGATCTAAGATTTATAGCAGCATTTTAGAAAGTATTTCTGGCAGAATAAGGGGTTCGCATAGCAACTTCTACAGCATATTATCTATAGATGGATAGATAAACGGAAAGACTAAACTAGACACTAAAATAGTATCTAAGGCATTATATTAATTACGCATAAAACAATTGGGTATTGTTATTACTAGTTATATAGTTCGCATACAATACAACACCATAAAAAGGAATGGGGATATTACCATTTAAGGCGAATTATAGGTATAAACTAAGAACATTGTTATTGCCATGTTAAGCAAAGAAGACAAGTAGCACAGCTAAGCAAAAAATGGAGACGTTAATAAATCTTTATACAGACCTTATAGAAATAGCCAAACTAGTATAACAAAGGATAAAAAGGTACTATAATGCTAAGAGATCTAAGGGACTAGATCTAAAGAAGGGAGATAAAGTGTGGCTATTACACAAAAATTTTAAGAGTTAATAGCTAAGTAAGAAGTTGGACCACATTAGACTAAGACCTTTTAAAGTTAAGTAAAGAATTTTATTAGTTACGTATAAGTTAAACCTACTAGCTAAAATAAAGATCTACCCTATATAATATATCGCGATGCTAGAACCAGCACACGGAGATATTAAGCCACTAGTTTACAAGGCAGACATATATAGAGGATAAAAAAAAGATAAATGGCAAGTTTCAAAGATTATTAGTTATAAGGACGTAGATAACAAAACGTAGTATAAAGTAAAGTAGATAGGCTATAGTAAGACTACCTAGGAACCACTAAGCAACCTAGAGAACGCTATAGGAAAGGTACAGAAGTATTAGAAGAAAGTAGGTTAGGCAATATTAATAAGGAAGGATTATAAAAAAATAAGTTACTTAAGGGGGACCTAAGAGGAGCACCTGCTAAGCTACTTAGAGTTATTTCCCTTTCTAGTAAACGTAAGTCTGTTTTAGCCTCCTCCGCTTCTAGCTTACGGAGACCCTACTTAACTAGGCGAAACTCCTTAGAGCAAACCTTTTTATATACCTTTTTAAGATGGGTTAGCTAAGCAAAGGTAGTCTGTTAAAGTTTAAACGCGTAAGCAGATGCTTCTAATATACGGCGTTAAGCCTCTAGTAATAGGGCTAATTCCTTAACAGAATAATAAAGTTTATTATAGGCGGCTATAAGTAAGCTCTTAAGCCTTTTAGCCTTAGATTGAACACGAGACCCTATAATAAGTTACTTAGGGAACGTAAAGACTGTTAAGAGTTATAGGACGCGTATATTTAGCGTTAAATACAGAGCGAACGTTACAGAATAATTAAACGTTTAACTTAGTGCACTTGGCATAAGAGGATGGTTAGCAACTAGAGGGAGCCGCGATTATAACACATACCAACTTCTTATTAGCGCAACGGGAATAGGAAGGCATGGCCTTACCTAAAGAAAGAATCTTAAGTACTACATAATTGCGACGATCGGTAGAAGAAGAAGAAGATGCTTTAGGTATAATAAGTAAGGATATTAACTAGACTAATTAAACGGACATTATACCTCTAGTAGATGACTTAGAGATGTTAAAAATCTTTAAGGACGAAGATAAAGAGGAGGGAGATAGTGTTACGGACAGCTTAAGTACAATATTACAACTACTTAGAGAAGAGTTAGAGGAAGCTAGTTGGTTAATATAGGCATGGTCTAGGATGGAGCCAGTGGAACTATATAACGAGGAATAGTAACTAAGGTTACATAGTTAATTTGTAATTTATAGGATTAGGGGAACATGGGATCTATAAATAGATTAATAGATTAACGGATTAACGGATTAACAGAGTAAAGGGATTTCTTAGGAGTATAGTTGTGTATTTAAAGGACCACAGTACCTACCCAGATAGTTCTCTCTTTGTAGTAAATCTTAGAATATAATTGGAGTTAATCTGTTGGGCAACCACTCCACTAGTTGTTATTACGTTGTTGATTTGTTCTTACCTATATACCTAGCCTAATAATAGGACCCACCGTAGTTCCTGCTATAAGGTTCCATTACAAAATTAAGCTTTTCCTTTAGCTTTACTATAAGATTTACCTTTACTAGCTTATCTTCTTTAAGAGCTAAGAATTAGTTGTCTCCTAGGATAATAATATTATCTATTTATATACTAATAATTCTAAATAGAGTTCCTATAGTTGTAATAAGGAAGCATAGATTAAATATAGAAGTAGTTATTAAAAGCTTCTCTTTATGGTGCTTACTATAGGTAGCCCACCAATAAGTTCCTGCCTCTGCAATTCTATATAATAGCTTAAGCACAACCATAATTATATCTTTAGGATATTAGTGGCGAGTTTACTCTAGAAGGTATGCTAATATTAAGCACTAAAAGTGCGTCTCTAATTAAGTGTAGGCCTAGGTAATATCTTATAAATAAACCGCTATTCTATTCTTTATTAAGGAGGAAGCTAGCGTAATAATAACTCACTAACTAGCTTATTAAATTATGGGAGATTATATAAGGATTACCTTTTTACTATTATTATTATAACCTTAGATAACAAGCCTTAATTTCTTAAATAGGGTATTAGTAGCTTTACCCTTAATCTTATTAACCATTCTTAACTTAAAGATGCAAACTTTATTAAACTTAGTAGGGTTATATTTCTTAAATTTAAAGACTCCTTTTATAATAAGACTATTAATCTCCTACTTGTCGGATGCTTAAAAGGGAGCTTTAGGGGTTGTAATACGACCTTCCTTTTAGAGCTGTTTTGCGAGCTTAAAGTTGGCCTTCTCCTTGGCTATTATAAAGGCCATTAATAACTTAACTTTATTCTTAATAGTAGTAATAAATTACTCTTTAAAATCAATAAGATATTAGCGATTTTATAATCCTTTTAGGCGACCTCTACCGCGTTATAGTTGCGGTATATCTACTATAATTATGTTAGAATTGTAGTCGCCTTCTAGAGTATGTTAATTATAGTTCTCCTCTAGGGTATCTTCTAGGGCATCCTGTAAAGGCTTAAAACTATTATCTTTATAGTAAGGCTTAATAACAGTTAAATAGAATTAAGTAGGTCCGTAAGGCATCTAAAGAGTGTAAGTTTAACTATTAGTTATAATAAGTTTATATAGGCCTAACCATCCTCCCTTTTTATGCTATATATATACCTTAGACTGGAGTGGCAGATTAAGTATAGTTAAGGTGTTTAGGCCATTTCTTATTCCTAGTGCGTTGTTAACCTAGCGTATAGCGTAGAGATATTGTACCTCCTTTATTGCCTTGCGAATAGCCTTAGCTTATTATATAATAGAGGGAGATAGTAGAGAATTATTAGTTATTTAAGGGTAGGCGCTAAAGACTAGTAATATAGGTATAGGTCTATTTAGGCCAGTAGAATTATTAATAGCTTTAATAGCTATTTATAAGGTAAGTTCTTTACTAGCATCCTCTAGTTCTAAAGAGATAATCTTATATATATGGTATAATAGCGTGTAATATCGCTCTACTTTTCTAATACTATTATATGCCTTAATAGGGACTTCCTTAACCTTAATTGCCATTACCTTTATCTATTATTAAAACTCTATAGATAAAAAGTTCTTTCCTATATTATAGATAATTTAATTAGGGGGTTCTAGGTAGATATTAATCTAGTATAATTAAAGGGTATCCTATACATTCCTAGCTAATATATCCTTTAAGAAACATGCGGCTTAAAAGGAGGTTAAGAAGTTAATAACTTAGAGTACTGGCTTGCCGCTAAGATATATAACATTAATAATAATACAGAAGTTAAAGTTATAGTTATCTTTAAGGGTGAACTTAAATTGGCTAGGGGATTTTTGGTTTATTTAGTAGTAATAGCAGTACTTTATAAGATGCTTAATTGCCTTAACCTTAACTTTATAACCTACTTGCTAAAGAACCCTAAGCAATTAATAAATAGATAGGTGGCTAAATTAACGGTGTAGTTAATATAACTCTAACTTAGTTAGGTGGCTTTAAGTAATACTCTTTTTAGTTAATAAAGAAGTAACTAAGGGTGACCCCACTTGCGCATAATAGGCACCCGATTATCTCCCTAAATAAGTATATTCTTAAGGTTATTAAGCTTAACGCCTAATTTATTTATATCTCTAGTGCAAAATAGAAATAGGGTGTTTATAGGAATAATGTGAAAAGTAATATACCCTAAGGGGGTTTAGACTCTAATTATACTAAGAGAGATTATAGTACCCTTGCTAAAACAAATTATATGTTAACCTGCCATTAATTAGTTAATCTAAATAGAGGTATTAAGTTGTTAAAGGGCTTAAACTTAAGGTTTTTCTACTATAGATACTCCTACGGCTTTAGTATCTGGTATAATACCATAGAAGATATTCGCCAAGTATCTATTATTAAAGGAGAATGTGGAGCTCTCCTTTAGCTTATTAAAGATATCTAACTTTGTAATAGAATGGAGCATAGATTGGTTATTAAGAATAGTAATAATTTATATGCCATCTACCTCACCATACTTAGTGAAGTATTGGTTAGGTAAGTAGTCCTCAATTTCTATATCTATAAGGAGCTATTTAGCCTTATTAACCTTATCCTTAAGATCTTCTATACCTTTATATTAAACTAGGAAACTTTAGAAGTAGGCTATAGTAACTTTATAGTTTCTAACGTTTCTTGCACTCTGGCGAAACTTATTATATACCTCTTTTCGCCTATTAAGAGGGTGCCTAGTTAACTAGTAATTTGGCTTCTTACAAACATAGCACTTCTTCTGGTAATTACTTTAAAATAAACCTCCATAAGGACCTCTATAATTACTTTATGGTTAACGCTAATTATACCTTCTACCGTATCCCCTACTATGGCTATTATATATTTAATTAGTCCAGTTATAATTATATTAGTTAGGTTTAATCAAAGTAGGTTAGAGTTAGGCGTTAAATTGCTATACTTCTTAAGAACGTAGAGCGGTGCCAATAGACGATCTTAATTAAGTATATATTCCTTTATAAGTACTCGCAGGATTAAAGAGAGCAAGGTTACATTCTTTAACACCTTAGTATATACTAATAACTTAATTATATAGACTGAAATCCTCTTAATATAATTTGGATAGACTATACTAGATTATCTAAAGTTGGTTAAAGAGCTTTTAAAGACAATTAAGCCAAGAAATACCTGGGTTTGTAGCAATTATCCTTAAAAAGGTAGTCTCTCTCTATTCTAATATATACTGCTACTTATTCTCTTCTGTTTTAAAGTGGCATCTTAACTTATATATTATATGGTTAAAGCCATATCCTTTTCCTACCAAACAATTATAATAGAAGGTACTAGCGTGGCCCCTAAGCATAACAGAATAGGCGTTGTGGTATTAATTAGACTCTATTCCCACCTTCTAGCAACAGTTATAAAAAATACGCAATTTTGAATTAAGAATATTATATAATCCCCTGCTAAACTTCTTCTCCTAATCTAAATAAAGCTTTATAAGCTCTATAAGCAATTTTAAAATGCCTCTAATTTAAGATTAAGATAGAGGAGGTGGGAGTTACATTATAGGCTGCAGTAGGGACATAGGTCTTATTAGTGGAGTCTAAAGGTTGTTAAATTATAAAGCACTAGGATCCTGTGCCTGCTCTTATTAGGGTATAGTATCCAACATTAAAGTTATAGGTTAAATTGGATACAGAGGAGTTAAAGGCGGAGGTAGACTTATCTCTAAAGGTGTATTACTTAGATTCTATTATAAGTTAAGCTTCCTTATAGTACATAGTTAATGCTCAATCTCTTATAGAGTTTATTCATGCTCTTCTTTTACATTAATAATATGCTCCTAAATATTATCTCTAATAACTCCCCCATCCATAGGGACAAATACTCTATACTCCTAAAGGAAGTTACGGAAGTCCTATATAATATCTTTATTTATAGGGACCTATATTTCCTTTATCTATTTAACAAAGTCCTCCTTTATATAATACTATAGCATAATATTATCATATTCGCTATCTTTATAGTATACTATGCAGTATAATAGGAATCCGTTTAGGCCCTATTACTTAGCGTTTGCAAAGTTAGTTATAGCTCTATCCTATATATCTAGGTTAATATTGTTCTTATACTTCTTTAGATAGATTAATGCTATAATAGTTATTAATTCTGTAGAGGTAGAATTAACAGGGTATTATACATTAAAGGTAGGTAGAATTTCGGTTTTATAGAATCTTATAGGTTTACTGTTAAAAAGTAGGCAATTTAAGATATAGTTAACGCGTTTTAGACGTTAACTTAGGACCTTAGGTTTAGTAACACTTCTAACCTAAAGTACTTAACCAAATCTTCATAAATATGGTTGTTCTGCGTAATGGACGTAACTTAGTATCTCCTAGTACTTAGTAACACTTCTGTTACTAGTTTTCCATAAGTCTAAGGTAGCACAGTATCGCCGGGATCTATTCCATATAAGCGCATATAGTACCCCTGTACAAGACTGTCTCTTTTGTTCAAAAACCTAGCTGCTCTGTAGTTGACTATATATTTAACCACTAATTAGTGTTGGTTACATAGGGTAACTCACCAATAACAACTACTCAAGTAGGTTACAGTGATGTTGGTTAAAAAGCTTGTTTATTAGAATAAGGAAGGGCGAGGAGCTTAAGACTCCTCGCCACGCTAGTGCCGCGGCAACACGTAACGACCGCTTGCCTCATTCCCGACAATTAGAGAAAAAAAAAAATTTAAAAATTTTAAGATTTTATTAAGGCGTTATAGAGGTGTATAGCTATAAGTTATTAACTTTATATAAGGTAAGGGTATAGATAGGGAGCTTAATAATAGAATAATAGAATATATTATATAGATAGATAAATCCTTAAGGGAAAAGGAGGAGTCTATATACGAGGTAAAGAAGGGTTTTCCCTAGGTATATATAGCGTATATACCTTATAGGCGAGTCACCCCTAGGTTACTCTAGGGTCGCCTATACCTTATAGCTATATAATTATCTACTTAGGTTTTACCTAATATTTTATTAGAAAAAGTGAGTTTGCATTAAGCTAGTTACAGCTAAAAGCTCTACTTTTGGCCGGTGCGGCGAGTATATATAGTAGTAAACATACATCCATTTTTAGGGGTATTTAGCCGCCGCTTTTAGCGGCGTTTCTACCCCGCTTAAGCCCTAACTTATTACCGCTTTAAAGAGGCTCTGCTCGCTTAGCCTATAAGTCCCCCCCCCCTTAATTGCCTTATAGGAAAGCGGTCCGTATTATCTAACGCTTACTATTACTTAATATTAATCCAACTATAGTATAGCCTATAACGCTGCCTAAAGGCCAGAGTCTACTTAAAGTAATAGCCGCCTCTTACTTTGCTTCTATCTTCCTATAAACTAGCTACTTCTCTAATTGTAACGTGTCCCGCCCTTATATCGCCACATATACTAAAAGACATAGAGTGCTTGCGAACTCGTCGCAAGCGCGGCGGGATCTAATATATATACTCTTATAATTGTAAGCTTTGCAGAGTGTGGGGATTGACTAAGCAACTTAATTATAAATCTATAGAAATCAGGTGGTATATATACATAAAAGGTGTAGACAATAAAGGGGTAATTAAGCGAGTCAGTGAGCGAGTCAGGGCGATACACTGGTGACATAGTAGTGGTTTGGCAGGGTACCATAGTCGGTTACAATAATTGCCCTCCCCTCTACGCGTTTATTCTTAAACGCTAAGCTATAGGGGGTCCGTACACTAAGAGTCGCACTATATATTAGGAGTCCCTAGTAACAAAGGCTGCTTAAAGCTTAAGCCTAATTAGACATAGCTAACGCCTCTTTATATAGATGCGCGTTAGACTATACTAGAGCAAAGTATAACTATTATAAGTTAAACCTACGACCTAACTAGTTAACGGGCCTATACCTGGCTTTAGTAAGTTTGCAAGCATAATTATAACGTGTCCCGCCCTTATATCGCCATATAGACCAAAAGATATAGAGTGCTTGCGAACTTGTTACAAGCGCAGCGAGATCCAATATATATACTCTTACACTAATCCTAATCCCGCTTACTTTTTAATATTTATCTTTTAAGCCTGTTACGGCGCTGGTGGAAAACGGTGGATCTTAGCAGACGTGGATTATAGTAGACGCGAGTCACGTGACTTAAGGACCGCATAAAATATTAAGCAGCGCTGCTATTCTTCTCCTTCCTTTCTCTAGCTTTGGATCCTTATTTATAGACTACTAATTGTATAGGCTTGCGCGTCCCTCTTGCTGTGCTTATGCCTTAATTAACTAAGTTGCTAATATTATCTAAAGCTTAACTACTCTTTCTTTCTGAGAAGGAACTTAAATATATCTATAAAGGACATAGAATAGGACCCTAAGGACATTACTAGGACTATAAAGACAGGATAGACCCCTAAGAACTAAAAGAATATAAATAGAACGCGAAACCTAAGAATAGGATATATACGGACCAGAACCCCTAGAAAATAAATAAATACTAGAAATTACCTAATACCCCTACCACCATGCCAAGAAATATAGCAGCCGGTAAAGCTACTATAGGACCCGTAAATACCTCTAATAGTAAAACAGTCGCTGTCTTGACCCCCTAGGAAGAGCTTATAGCAGCTAATGCTAAAATTAAACGGCTTTAAGAGCTACTTAAAACTAGAGACACCCCTATACCTAGTAAGGAGTTATTAGATACCTAGAGACTTACTATAGTCCTTAAAACCCTAGCCTAACGTATAGTATTAGCATTGTTATGGTCCGTAAAGGTTGTAGACCTTTTATTGCTTACAGATGGAACTGACCCTATATTTAACAATTGGAAGCTTTAACTATAAGACAAGCTTAAAGTTAATATAGACCACTTCCCTACTACCTAAGCTAAAATGGCCTACGTCTTCGGCCGTACTGGCGGGGATGTATAGACGTATTTATATCCGCGATACGCCTAGGACTTAACAGACCCCTTCCTCTCTAAAGAAGAGATAGTTAACTACCTGTCTTTCATTTATAAGGACCCCTTTAAGATATAAAACGCCCACCTTAATTACAAAGCTCTTAATATAAAGATAATAGAGACCTTTTTAGCCTTTTAGACCCGCTTTCTGTACCTAGCTGGCTAAGCCTAAATTCCCTATAAAGACCTAATACTAAACCTCTTTAATAAGCTTACCCTAGACCTATAGCGCGCCGTACTACCAGTTTTTACTACTGTATAGACGTTAAAGGTACTTACGGACCACTGCCTAGCTATTAATTAAGGCCTTTATTAAATTAAGGCATAATCTAAGCGGTATAAAGCTAGAAACTCTCTAAACTAGACTATAAGCACTTTATAAATAGCCTATAACACCCTAGCACGATCTGCAACTCCTACAGCACTAGCTATATAGCCTGCCATTAATTTAGCAGCTAGCTATATAGCTAGTCCTACTATAGGTCTGGCACATACTTGGCCTACATATAATAACCCCTATAAATAGGCCCTTAGCAATTAAGGAGCTTGCTTCTTATATAGCTAGAAAGACCACTTTGTAAAGGATTGCTAGATAAAGGTAAAAACGGGCAAGGTTCTATTAATTTAGGAGAATAGTATAGAGTTAGAAAAAAAGGAACCCTAGAGAAAGACTTTTCTTTAGGGTTAAAAGGGATTAATATATTATATATTAATCTAGGTTGGCTAGTTAGTGGAAGAAGCTGCACTATCCCTTATACCTTATTCTATAATAGATATTAAGTTTTAACCTTTACTTTAGCTAACTCTAAAGCAAATGCCTTTGCCTTAATAGACACCCAGTGTGCTATAAGGCTGGCTAACTTTTTAAATGCACTCCTTAAAGAACTGCCCAAACCAATTCCTATTCGTGGGTATAATAGATGGATAGAACTACCTATTATAACTATCTTGCAGATTTACCTCCGTATAAACAGATAAAGGTAGTATAATATCCCCTTTTTTATTATAGACTTAGGAAGCCACAATATAATCTTAAAAAGAAAATAGCTAGCCTATCTAGGCTTATAGCTTAATATATAGAGTAGATAGCTTGTCTAGCCTAAAACCCTACCCCCAATACCCTCTTTTATAAAGGAAATTAGCATTACAATAGAAAACCTTATACGGCTATAAATAGACACCATTTACTAGGCTAATGTGTTACGGACGCTTTAAGTACAATATTACAACTACTTGGAGAAGAGTCGGCAGAAGCTAGTTGGTTAATATAGGTACGGTCTAGGATGGATCTAGTGGAACTATGTAATAAGGAATGGTAACCGAGGTCACATGGTGTTAAACGCGTTGACTGCGTTAAACAAGAAGGATGTTACGTTTAACATAGACAACACGTACCTTACATACAAGAGAGGATTTCTTAGGAGTACGGTTGTGTATTTAAAGGACCTCAGTCCTTACCGTAAATAGTTCTCTCCTTATAGTGAATCTTAGAATATAATTGGAGTTAATCTATTGGGCAACCACTCCACCAGTTATTATTACGTTGTTGTTTTATTCTTACCTATATACCTAGCCCAATAACAGAACCTACCGTAGTCTAAGCTATAAGGTTCCGTTATACATTTACTACTAAGGTTACAGTGTTAAACAAGATTGAATAACATGCCACTAAGAGCAGCACCAGTCACAACGGCGTCAACGGCAGCCACAACCTTAGGGCCAGGTAATACCAGTATAGATAAGGGGGATTCTTAAGTGGTTACGCAAGGTTAGTTATAGGAAATAGTTAATCACTTATAAGACAATAATAGGATACTTAAAGAACACATTAATAGAATTAGAGCAGCAAAGATTAAGCTACCTTTAATTAAATAATTCTCAGGAGAGAAGTTAAAGCTTAAGGGATTTCTTACGCAGATGTACTTTAAGGTAGTACAAAAAGGAGCGAAGCTAGCAATATTATTAGATTAAGTAGCCTATGCAGGATTATTCCTAACGGGGAGGGCACTTAAGTAGTTTAAGCCATATTTTATGGAAATATAGGCCAATAGTATAACAACTACTAACCAGGACGTACAGTATATATTTACTAGTTAGAATAGGTTTGTAGAGCAACTAATGCAGATATTTAGAGACCTAGAGGCCACAACTATAGCAGAACAAAAGCTTTAGAACTTAGTATAGCGCACTTTAGTAATTAAGTATATAATACAGTTTTAAACACTAGCTATGCAGGTTAAGTGGAATGACAGGGCGCTTATAGCATAGTATAAATAGGGACTTAAGGCTAAAGTCTAGGACGTAATTATCCTAATAAAAGATGCGGATACTCTAAGAGAGTTAATAGATCAGTTAATAAAGATTAATAATAGGATCTATTAAAGGGAACAAGCTAAGAGAGGGCAAGATAGAGTTCTATAGTTATATAAGGCGCAGAGTACGCAACAATAGACATAGAGTTAAAAACTATAGAATAGTGTAGAGCTAATAGACCTAAGCAGTACCAAAGAAACCTAAAGATGGGAAAAGAAACCATAGAAACCCAGAGGTTAAGGATTAAGTAATTAAAGGACCTAGGAGCAGAGGCTAAACTAGGGATCTTAGTAGTAAAAGACGTTTAGGTAAACTCTATAGCAAGAAAGATGGTTTAAAGATAAAGCTTATATAAATTGCGGAAAACAAGGTCATTTTGCTAAAGACTATAGAGGTGGTTAGAGTAACTATATGGTAAAGGGAACCAGACCAGCAAACGGCATGTACGTATAGAGGGACAATAGTGCACTGTAAGGAATAAAAGAGTACTTAATTAACAGTTTTGCGTATTATTACAACAACGCATACCAAATTCATGAAGACGCTAAGTATGGCGCAAGCTATTGGCTATAAGAGCCAGAGTTAAGAGGACTTAAAGGAACCAAAGAGTTAGATAAAGAATAAGATCGACTTTATAAGCTAGATTAAGATATTACAGCAATATATAGGCAAAGATTAGTAGTAATAACAATAAAGTTAGAGTACTTATTAATTACTAGCAACAAGGACAAAAAGGAGGCTAACTGGGAGTACTTAAACCTTAATAACGCAATAGAAGTAGAGGCTGAGACCATTACCAAACGAGATTTAGTAACGGATGTTATAACACTATTAGATACGATTTCTATCGCTTTACAAGACAATAGGAGTAACGTTTAGAAGAAACTAAGTAAGTAGACAACTACTAGTGCTAGCTCATCACTTAATAAAGGCAAAAGGCCATAGGCTCAAAATTCTTAAGAAAAGATAAAAAAAGCTTAAGATTTTTAAAGTGAGATAAAACATACCTAAGGACCTATAATAGACAAAAACTAATAGGAAAAGGTAGCAACTTAGTTTAGTAACAAACAAATAAGTATAGGACGCAAGTTTAAGAACTATAAGTTTAGGGAATAAGTAAGAATGTTAGCAATTCTAGGTAAACACAGTGTTTAGCCTAAAGATTAAAAAGTTAATACTAGGATTAAAAAGCAAGATGACTACAAAGATCTAGCTATAAGACACAGAAAACAAGAAACTATAGATAAGTTTAGGATAAGAATTATTATATAATAAGAGCAAAAGCTAGATAAGAGGTTAGCTATACTAAGTTATATAAGAAACAGAGCACCTATATAAAGAGTTACTAATAGGCTAAGTGCAGGGACACCTAGGGTAAAGTGGTTAGATAAACTAAAACAAGAAGAGGATCTAGATATTCTAACTAGGTTTAAAGAAAGACATACCAAAGGATGTTATAATATAGCAATAACAAGGTACTTTCTAATAGATAGACTATATATACTAAACCAGTTATATAGAAAGTGGTATAGGCAATAACATAATAATAAATAGAAAGACTTTTACCTATAGCTAAATAAAAAAGTTATCTAAGACCAACCTATTACGGAAAAATATATAAGTTATATTAAAGGAGCATTAATTATAATATTAAGGAACCTAGAAGAAGGATCTAGGGACTAAAGAAGTAAGCAATAAATCTTAATACCCACAGCAGAGATACCAGTAGTTAGGTCAACTAGGTATAGATTTAAACTTAAGAATAAAAATAAACTAAGAGTTAACCTAAAACATATAGCGTATTATACACTATTATAGATAGCTTGTGTGGATAACACGTATAATATGCATAGAGCACTTAAGAATAAGAACTAGAAGTACCTAGCAAGGATATATTAGGCACTAGAGGAAAAGCGGTTTAGGAATACTAAGTATATATATAATTAGCACCTAGTAGAAGTACAAGGTTAAGGAGACTTAATACTTTAACTAGGAAGATTCCTTATGGAAGAATGCCTAGATGGATAATAGTAGTAAAAGTGCCCAGAGAACACTTATTTATAGTATATAGAGGAAAAGAAACAAACTAAGTATTAGCCTAAGTTAGACTAAGTACAGGCAGGATCTAGCAGCTAATAGTTAGGAAAAGAGGAGGCGTATAGGACCAGAGGGAACCAGTATTAAAGCCTTAGACCCTTAAAGGAATTTAAGGATAATACCTAAATTTATAAGCTAAATAGCAAGATTAGTAGTTTAAAGTATTGGTAGATAGTAAAGCAACTAGGAACCATATATCACCAAAGGTAGTGGAAAGGATAGGGTTACTACACAGATAGAAGGAATATTTATATCCACTTATAACAATTTTAGGAGATTAGATAGCCTATAAAGGAGGTATTATTAATCTTAAAACAGGACCTATTTAGATAACTATTAAAAGGAAACCAGTTAGAATGTCTTTTAATATCCTACCATTAGGACAGAACGAGATAATACTAGAAATGCCTTAGTTACAGGAGTATAATCTAAAGATTAATTAGGTTATAGGTTAGGTCAATATTAAGGAAATATAATAGCGCAAAGTGCGATAGCAAACCAAGTTAGTATGGTACTAAGTTAGAGCGATATATAAAGAGACTAAGCAAGGCTTAAGTTATATACCAAAGAGATACTACAAGTATAGTAAAAAGTTATAGTTACCAGAAAGCGAAAAGCTGTTAAAGCATATAGTATAGGACTATAAAATAGAATTAGAAGAGGGAATAAGTCTAAAGTTCTTTCTAATCTATAAGCTTACTAAAACAGAGTTAGTAGCGCTTAAGGAGTTTATCCAGGAGAACTTATATAAGGGATACATTAGACTATTATAGTCATTAGCAAGATATCCAGTACTATTTATCCCAAAAAAAAAACAGAAAACTTAGGATATGTATAGACTATAGACAGTTAAACAGTATTACTAGGAAGGATAGGTATCCTTTACCTTTAATTAGTAAAATCTAAGATAGGATAAGCAACGTAAAAATCTTTATAAAGATAGATCTAAGGTAGGCGTACCATTAAATTAGAATTAAGAAAGGTAATAAATAGAAGGCAGCCTTTAGGTCAAAGGAAGAACTATATAAGCTATTAGTTATACAATTTAGGCTTATAAACACACTAGTAATGTTCTAAAAGCGAATTAATAGTATATTAGGAGAACACCTAGATGAATTTATTATAGTATACCTTAACAACATTATTATCTACTTAGAGAGTAAGGAAGAATATAGAAAATATATTAAGTAGGTCTTAAAGAGACTATAAGAAGAACAGATGCCAATAGCAATTAAGAAATACGAGTTCTTCACTAAGAAGACCAATTTTGTTAGATTTATTATTAAACTAGGCTAACTTAGTATAGATCTAAAGAAGATTAAGGCTATAGTAAATTAGCAAGAACTAAAGAATGTTACGCAGTTAAGATCGTTCCTAGGGTTTTGCAATTACTATAGAAGGTTTATAGCGCAATAGTTATAGGATATTAAGCCATTTATATAGTTAACAAAGAAAGAAGAACTATAGGCATAGGGAAAGAAGTAATAAGAACTATTTAAGAGAATTAAAGAGTTATTTACCTAAGAGCCAGTTCTTAAGATCTATTAACCAGGTTTAGAGACGGTTATAAAAACAGATGTATTAGACTTTGCACTAGGGGCATACTTTATATAAAAACATTAAGATGGATAGCACCTAGTGGCATACTATAGTTAAAAGATAACACTACTAGAGTTAAACTATAACATCTATAATAAGGAGTTGTTAGGTATAGTTACAGCACTTAAGAAATAGAGAGTATTCTTATAAGGCATAGAGAAACTATTTATAGTTAAGACAGACTATAAGAACCTTATAGGATTCCTAACAATAAAGGAACTCAACCAAAGACAGGTTAGATAGGCGGAAATGCTTATAGAATACTATTTTAAAATTTAGTATACCAAGGGTATAGATAATGCACGAGTAGACGCTCTAGGTAGAAAGGCTAAACTATAAAGTAATAAAAAGCTATTAGGAGCTTTATTGCGAAGGGATTAAGACGGATTAATTAGGTATAATTATCTAAAGATTATAGCAACTAAGGAAAGTTAGATCTATAAATTACTAGAAAGTAATTAGATATAGAAGATCTAAGAAGTATAGGCAGAGGATCCAGACTTAGAGTAATATAAAAACAAAGAAGCAATATATATGCCTAAGTCTATTACAGAAGAATTTATTAAGGAATTCTATAAGGGAATAACTTAAGGATATAACAGAGCTACAGGCTTAGTGTTAAGACTTTAAGAGGAGTATATTATTTAAGAAATCTGGGGACTAGCAAGACAAGTTATAAAAAAATATCTAGATTACTAAAAGAATAAACTAATGAGGCATAAGCCGTATAGAGGGCTATAACCTATTAAGACACTAGGAAGACCATAGGAAGTTATATTATAGGACTTTATTATTAAGTTACCAAAGTTAAAAGATCCTATTACAGGACAAGATTATAACGCGATTTTAGTAATAGTAGATAAGCTAATAAAGTAGGGATACTTTATAGTATATACTAAAGAGATATTAATAGAAGATATTACTAGAATCTATATAAAGAAAGTATTTATAAGACATAGAGCACCAGACAAGATTATATTAGATAGAGATCCAAGATTTATAGCAGCATTTTAGGAAGTATTTTTAGCAGAACAAGGGGTTCGTGCAGTAATATCTACAGCGTATTATCCGCAGACGGACGGATAAATAAAAAGACTAAACTAGACACTAGAGCAGTATCTAAGGCATTATATTAATCACGTATAGAATAATTAGGTATCGTTATTACTAGTTACACAGTTTATATATAATGCAACACTATAAGAAGGAATAGGGATATTACTATTTAAGGCGAATTACGGATATGAGCTAAGAATATCATTATCACTATATTAAGTAAAAAGAACGAGTAGCACAGTTAAATAAAGAATAGAGACGTTAATAAATCTTTATATAAACCTTAAAGAAATAGCTAAACTAGTACAAGAACAAATAAAAAGGTACTATAATATTAAGAGATCTAAGGGACTAGATCTTAAGGAGGGGGATAAAGTATAGCTACTACACAAAAATTTCAAGAGTTGATAACTAAGCAAGAAGTTGGACTATATTAGACTAGGACCTTTTAAAGTTAAGCAAAGAATTTTATTAGTTACATATAAGTTAAACCTACTAGCCAAAATGAAAATCTACCCTATATAACATATCGCAATACTAGAGCCAGTATATGGAAATATTAAGCCACTAGTCTATAAGGCAGACATATATAGAGGACAAGAGAAAGATAAATAGCAAGTTTTAAAGATTATTAGTTATAAAGATATAGATAACAAAACATAGTATAAAGTAAAGTAGATAGGCTATAGTAAGGCTACCTAGGAACCACTAAGCAACCTAAGGAACGCTATAGGAAAAGTATAAGAGTATCAAAAGAAAGCAGGTTAGGTAATATTAATAAAGAAGGATCGCTAAAGAATAAGTTACCTAAGGGGGACCCAAGAGGAGTAATTGCTAAGCTACTTAGAGTTATTTCCCTCGCAGGAAAAGAGCTAGTCCTTTTATTACCTAGCTTAAACAAACCCTATTAAACTAGTTTCTACTCCTTAGAACGAACCTTCTTATAAATATATTTAAGACGTTAAAGACAAGTATAAGCTAAATATTAAGCTTTAAGGACGTGTGTAAACTCTTCTAAGGCACGTTAAACCTTAAGTAGCGTAGAGGCCAGCTTACCGTCAAGCTTTATAGTGGTAGATTAAACATAAGACCCTATAACAAGTTACTTAGGGAACTTAAAGACTGTTAAGAGTTATAGGACGCGTATACTTAGCGTTAGAGATAGAGCGAACATTATAGGATAATTGAATGTTTGCTTTAGTACACTTAAAGTAAAAGGAGGGTTATTAAGACGCAGGACTTGCTAGCGCAATATAAACCAACCCCTTTTTAGCGCAACGAGAGCAGGGAGTCGCCATCACCTCGCCCAGCGATAGTATAGAGGAAACTATATAAAGGCGACGCTTAACCCAGAAAAGAGAAGAAGAAGCTTTAGGTATAATAAGTACGAATATTAACCAGAACAATTAAACGGATATCACACCTCTAGTAGACGACTTGGAGATGTTAGGAATCTTCAAGGACAAAGATAAAGAGGAGGGAGATAGTATTACAGACGCTTTAAGTACAATATTATAACTACTTAGAGAAGAGTCGGCAAAAGCTAGTTAGTTAATACAGGCATAGTCTAGGATGGATCCAGTGGAACTATATAATAAGGAATAGTAACTAAGGTCACGTGGTATTAAACGCATTAACTACGTTAAATAAGAAGGATGTTACGTTTAACACAGATAACACATACCTTACGTATAAGAGAGGATTTCTTAGGAGTATAGTTATGTATTTAAAGGACCTTAGTCCCTACCGTAGATAGTTCTCTCCTTGTAGTAAATCTTAGAATACAATTGGAGTTAATCTATTAGGCAACCACTCCACCAGTTGTTATTATATTGTTGTTTTGTTCTTACCTATATACCTAGCCTAATAACAGAACCCACCGTAGTCTAAGCTACAAGGTTCCGTTATATAATGCTATGCATAGGGACTAGGCTTTTAAAAAGAATATATAGCTTAACCTATAACGGACCTATATACTACACCGCCCCTAAACTACCTATGTTATGCCACCTATACCAGAGATTAAAAAGGTTAGTAAAAGGCTAGCGGAGCTCCCCACAGGGAACTTAGGCCCTATATAGCTATAAAGAATAGCAAGGAGTATTAGATACTGTACTAAATATATAAACTAGAGGGATAACTTATAGAAGATAAAATAGGAGCTAAGAAAGATTATAAACCCTAGGCTATAAAATACGGCCTAATAATAGTCTATAAAGAAACCTATAGACCTCCTACTAGTTAATATCTGCTGTATTGGCGCCGTAGGATTTTACTAGAACTTGGTCTAACCTAATACTATTACCTTTACCACTAGCTTATATAAAATTAATTAAATAATTAAGGAAAAGGAAAATAAGCTTAGTAAATAGAAAGGCAAGCTTATAGATAAGAAGCTAGTAGAATAGAAACTACCCTATTAATACTAGAAATTTAAGGACGTATTCTCTAAGGTAGTATTAAATATACTCCCGCCTTACTAACCATACAACTATAAGATTAAGATTAAGCCAGATAAGGAAGATATACTTAGCTATAGCCCCCTTTATTAGCAGTCTACTGCCAAATTATAGGCTACAAAGTAGTACCTTATTAATAACCTAAATAAGGGCTTTATTAAACCTAGTTAAGCCCCTTTTAACTTACCTATTCTCTTTGCTAAAAAGCTAAATGGAGGACTTTGTTTCTGTTGGGAATTAGGCAAGCGGCCGTCACGTAACGCCGCGGCACTAGCGTAGCGAGGAGTTTTAAGCTCCTCGCCCTTCCTCATTCTAATAGAAGAAGCTATTAACCAATATCACTATAACCTACTCGAGTAGTCGTTATTGGTAAGTCACCCTATATGACCAATACTGATTAGTAGTTGAACATACAGTCAACCATAGAGCAGCTAGGTTATCGACAGAAGAGATAGTCTTGTGCAGGGGTTCCTAGCGATACTATACTACCTTAGGCTTACAGAAAACCAGTAACAGAAGTGTTACTGAGTACTAGGAGATACCAAGTTGCGTCTATTACGCAGAACAATCGCGTTTACGAAGATTTGGTTAAGTACTTTAGGTTAGAAGTGTTACTAAACCTAGGGTCCTAAGTCAACGTCCAAAACGCGTTAACTACGCCTTAAATTGCCTACCTTTTGACAGCAAACCTACAAGATCCTATAAAGCCGAAAATCCTACCTACCTTCGACGTACGATACCCCGTTAACTTTACTCCTATTATGGCGTTAACCTACCCGAAGAAGTACGAGAACGACATTAACCCAGAGATATAGGATAAAGACATTAACCCTATAAACGCCGAGCAATAGGACCTGAACGGATTCTTATTATACTATATAGTATAATACACAGACAGCGAATACAACGATACTGTGCTATGGTATTGCATAAAGGAGGACTTTATTAGATGGATAAAGGAAATATAGGCCCTCGCGAAGAAGAATATCATATAAGACTTCCGTAACTTCCTTTAGGAGAACGGAGTATTTGTCCCTATGGATAGAGACACTATTAGAGATAATATTTAGGAGCAAGTTATTAACGCAAAAGAAGAGCACAAATGGACTCTATAAGAGATTGAGCACCAACTATGTAATATAAAGAAGCTTAACTTACAATGGAATCCAAATAATATATTAATAGAGACACGTTCTAATTCTATTGCTCCAGGTATAAGTTCTTACGTGCCATACCTATTACTCCCACTAATTCAATCTGCAACTTTAACTACTGACCCCTAAGAGTAAGCGCAAGACCCCCTTACTTCGCGATTTAATAACCTTCAAACTCTACTACAGGAAGATTAGGTACTACGCCGTGTTCCATTAAGCTTTACATCTCCACTATAGCCTATAAAGCAATCCCCACCTTAATCTCTAATGCAATTTCAACGTGGCCTAATACCGCTTAGAGGCACCTTAAAAATGCTTACAGAGCTTATAAAACTCTATTTGGACCAGGAGAAGAGGTTTAGTGGGGAACTGTATAATATCCTTAATTTAAAGCTGCATATTTTCTATAACTGTTGCTAGAAGGTTGGACTGGAACCTAACTAATATTATAATACTTATTCCGTTATGCTTAAGGGCCGCGCTAGTACCTTCTATTATAATCGTTTAATAGGAAAAGGATACGATTTTAACCGAATAATATATAAGATAAGATGCCACTTTAAAACAGAAGAGAATAAGCAGCAGTATATATTAGAGTAGAGAGAGACTACCTTCCTAAGAATTATTACTATAAACCTAGATGCCTCTTAACTTAACTATCTTTAAAAGCTCTTTAATCGACTTTAGATAATTTAGCGTGGTTTATTTAAATTATATTAAGAGGACTTTAGCCTACGCGATTAAGTTATTAGCGTATATTAAGGTGTTAAAGAATATAACCTTACCCTCTTTAATCCTACAAATACTTATAAAGGAGTGTGTGCTTAATTAAGATCCTTTATTAGCACCGCTCTGCGCTCTTAAGAAGTATAGCAATTTAACGCCTAACTTTAACCTACTTTAATCGACCCAACTAACCAATATAATTATAACTGGACTGATTGAATATATAGTAGCCAGGGTAGGGGATATAGCAGAGGGTATAATTAACGTTAACTATAAAGCAATTATAGAGGTCCTTGTGGAGGTTTATCTTAAAACAATTAACAGAAGAAATGCTATGTTTGTAAAAAGCCAAATTGCTAGTTAACTAGGCACCCTCTTAATAGACAAAAGGAGGTATATAATAAGTTTCGCCAGAGCGTATAAAACGTTAGAAATTATAAGGTTATTATAGCCTACTTTTAAAGCTTCCTGGTTTAATATAAAGGCGAAGAAGATCTTAAGGGTGAGGTTAACGAGGCCGAATAGCTCCTTATAAATATAGAAATTGAGGACTACTCTCCTAACTAATACTTTACCAAGTATGGTGAGGTAAATGGCATATAAACTATCGCTATCCTTAACGACTAATCTACGCTCCATTCTGTTATAAAGTTAGATATCTTTAACGAGCTAAAAGAAAGTTCTATATTCTCCTTTAATAATAGATACTCGGCGAACGTCTTCTATGGTATTATGCCAGATACTAGAGCCGCAGGAGTATCTATAGTAGGAGAACCTTAAGTTCGAGCTCTTTAGTAGCTTAATAGCTCTATTTAGATTAACTAATTAATAGCAGGCTAATATATAATTCGTTTTAGTAAGGGTACTATAATCTCTCTTAGTATAATTAAGGTTAAAACCCCCTTAGGGTATATCACTTTCTATATTGTTTCTATAAACACCCCATTTCTATTTTGCATCGGAGATATAGATAAATTAGGCGTTAAACTTAATAACCTTAAGAATATGCTTGTTTAGGGAGATAATTAGGTGCCCGTTATACGCAAATAGGGTTACCCCTAGTTGCTCCTTTATTAACTAAAAAAGAGCGTTGCTTAAAGCCACTTAACCAAGTTAGAGCTATATTAACTACACTATTATTTTAGCCACCTATCTGTTTACCAATTACTTAGGGTTCTTTAGCGAGTAGGCCATAAAGTCAAGGTTAAGGTAATTAGGCATCTTATAAAGTATTACTATTACTGCTAAATGAACCAGAAGTCCCCTAGCCAATTTAAGTTCACCCTTAAAGATAACTATAACTTCAACTTCTATATTATCGTTAACGTTATATATCTTAGCGGCAAGCTAGTACTCTAAGTTGTTAACCTTTTAACCTTCTTCTAAGCCGCACGTTTCCTAAAGGATATATTAGCTAGGAATACATAGGATACTCTTTAATTATACTAGATTGATATCTACCTAGGACCCCCTAATTAAGTTATTTATAATATAGGAAGGAACTTTTTATCTATAGAGTTTTAGTAACAGGTAAAGGCAATAGAAATTAAGGTTAAGGAAGTCCCTATTAAGGCATATAATAGTGTTAGAAAAGTAGAACGATATTACACACCATTATAATAAGCATATAAGATTATTTCTTTGGAACTAGAGGGTGCTAGCGAAGAGCTTATCTTATAGATGGCTGTTAAGGCTGTTAATGATTCCGCTGGCCTAGATAGGCTCGTACCTATATTGCTAGTCTTTGGCGCCTACCCTTAAATAACTAACAATTCTCTACTATCCCTATCCATTACGTAATGAGTGGAGGCTATTCGCAAAGCAATAAAAGAGGTACAATATCTCTACGCTACGCGCCAGGTTAACGACGTACTAGGAATAAGAAATGGCCTAAATACCTTAACTACGCTTAATCTACCACTCCAATTTAAGGTACGCGTATGGCGTAAAAAGGGAGGATGGTCAGGCCTATATAAACTTATTGTAATTAATAGTTAGACTTACACTCTTTAAATGCCCTATAGACCCACTTAATTTCACTTAACTATTGTTAAGCCCTATTATAAAAACAACAGTTCTAAGCCTTTGTAGGATACCCTAAAGGATACCCTAAAGGAGAACTATAATTAATATACTCTAGAAGGCGACTATAATCCTAATACAATTGTAGTAGATATGCTGCAACTATGACGCGGTAGAGGTTGCCTAAAGGGATTACAAAATTGCTAACACCTTGTCGATTTCAAAGAGCAATTTATTACTACTATTGAGAGTAGAGACGAGTTATTAATGGCCTTTATAACAGCTAAAGAGAAGGCTGACTTTAAGCTCGCAAAATAGCTCTAAAAGGAAGGCTGTATTATAACTCCAGGAGCTCCTTTCCAAGCATTTAATAAGCAGAAGATTGACGGTCTCATTATAAAAGGAGTCTTTAAATTTGAGAAGTATAACCCTACTAAGTTTAATAGAGTTCGCATCTTTAAGTTAAGAATAGTTAATGAGATTAAGGGCAAAGCTACTAACACCCTATTTAAGAAGTCGAGACTGGTCATTTAAGGTTATAACAACAACGGTAAGGAAGTAATTCTTATATAATCCCCTATAATTTAACAAGCTAGTTAGCGAGTTATTATTACGCTAGCTTCCTCCTTAATAAAGAATAGAATAGCGGTTTATTTAAGAGATATTACTTAGGCCTATACCCAATTAGAGATATGCCTTTAGTGCTTAATACTGGCATACCTTCTAGAGCAAATTCGCTACCAATATCCCGAAGATATAATTATGGTTGTATTTAAGCCATTATATGGAATTGCAGAGGTAGGAACTTATTAGTAGGCTACTTATAGTAAGTACCATAAAGAGAAGCTCTTAATAACTACTTCTATATTTAATCCCTGCTTCCTTATCACAACTATAGGAACTTTATTTGGAATCGTTGGCATATAAACTAATAATATAATTATCTTAGGAGACGACCAATTTTTAGCTCTTAAAGAAGATGAGCTAGTAAAGACAAATCTTATAGCAAAGCTAAAGGAAAAGCTTAATTTAATAATACCATTACTTTTTAATGGATGCATCCTCTCCCTAAATAAGGATTCTATTGCTTTGCGCCAGAAAGATTAAGGCAAGAAGATTAACGTTATTGATATTAATTCTTTAAAGTAAGGATATATGGAGTAACGCGCTTACAGAGCTTATATTGCTTCTATCTATTAACCTAAGGCTTTATTTAATCTCTTTATTGCCGCTTAACACTAGGAACTAACTAAGGATAACGTCCTTGCCCTAAATAAGTGTCTTTTCTGGCAAATGAACTATCTTAATTAGGGACTACTCTACATGCCTATTAATCTTCCTACCGCTAAGCTCTTTGTATTTGTTAATAGATTATTTATAAATAATAAAGATTTTAGCTTCTAGCTAGGATATAAGATTATTATTGCAAACAAATTTACTAGAGAGAATGACTTTATAATCTACGGCAATCTTATCTATTAGAGCTTAACTAAGAGCAAGTGCGTCACCTAAAGCGTTCTAGCATTAGAGATATATGGAATAATTAGCGGAGTTAATATAGCAATTACAATTAGAACTACCCTAAAGATAATTATAGATTGACTTAAACTCCCTATTATCCCTATAATTGTATGCACCAACTTATATTCCCTCTATAAGTGTTTAGTTAAGCTTGGTACCACAAAGGAGAAGCGTCTTATAATTGATATTATGGCACTTTGGCAATCCTATAAGCGTTAAGAACTCTTTAAGATTTGGTAAATTAATGGCCAAGATAACCCAGTAGATGCGATAATAAAGGCAAACCTAAATAAGGTACTAGAGACGTTCGTTAATATAAATACTCTACGTATACGAGTTAAAGGTTGGGTTAAAAGGGAGTAGGAGATATAGCAATTTAAGAGTAGCTAATTAGGATTTTCCATACCCGGCACAGAAAATCGCTATTGGCTCGCTTATAATTAGCGCCTTGGCGGCCCTAATATAATATCCACCCGCGACTCCAAGTAAGAAAGCACCACGTGCTAAGAGGCAAATTTTAGGACAGCGAGACTTATATTACAGTGGCAATAGTAAGTGAGGAGGATTGATATTTGTTACGCTAGTTAAGCAGTATTTATATATAGATGGCAACCACAAAAGAAGAGTTGCTAGTGTCGGGAATTAGGCAAGCGGCTATTATATAACGCTGTGGCACTAGCGTGGTAAGGAGTCTTAAGCTTCTCGCCCTTTCTTATTCTAATAGAAGAAGCTATTAACTAACATCACTATAACCTACTTAAGTAGTTGTTATTGGTGAGTCACCCTATATAACTAATAGTTTCTGTATTAACTACTATAAACTAAATAATATAACCTATAAGGACTGCTACCTACTGCCCTTATTTAATAAGACTTTAACCTAAATAAGTAGAGCTAAGATCTTTACTAAGCTTAATATCTGTTAGGCCTTTTACTAGATTAGGATAGACCCTAGATTAAAAGATCTTACTATATTTTAGACCCGTTATAGAATATATAAATATAAAGTACTTCCTTTTAGACTAACTAATGGACCGGCTACGTACTAGCGATATATAAATAATATACTCTTTAACTATCTTAATAACTTCTATATGGCCTACCTAGATAACATTATAATCTACTTTAAGAATAAGTTAGAACACAAGGAGCATATCTATAAAGTCCTATAATAGCTCCGCGAGGCTAGTTTCTAGGCTAATATTAGGAAATTGGAATTTAGTGTTAAGCATATAAAGTACCTAGGTTTTATTATTAGTATAAATAGAATTAAGGCCAATCTAGAGAAAACGGCTGTAATTAACCAGTAGACACCCCTACGGACTATAAAAGGGGTGTAATTATTTTTAGGTTTCTATAACTTCTACTAACGCTTTATTAAGAACTATAGTAGGATTGCCTAGCCTCTTAACTGCCTTACTAGGAAAGACCAGCTATTCTACTTTAACGCTATATATATATAGGCCTTTAATAAGCTTAAAAAACGGCTGGTATTGGCTCCCCTACTTACCCACTTTAACCTAGAACGGCCCTTAATGCTAGAAACTAATGCCTTAAATAGTATAATAGCTAGCGTTTTCTCCTAGAAGTAACTAAACAGAGAATAGTACCCTATTATATACTATTTAAAGACTATAATAGATGCTAAGCTAAACTACCATATCTATCCCTTGACCCGTCAGGGCGAGCAGAGGGGAAGGCCCGTGCGCGAACACCAGAATCAGAACAACGCGTAGAATTCAACCATTAAATACACCACCGCCATGCCTTCTAATCACGCTAGAATTGAT
>Ga0307507_10003271_pt1 | contig 31865 bp, 14 predicted proteins | sample 7_EM_MG_FD_207223 | JGI IMG/M metagenome (GOLD analysis project Ga0307507, IMG submission 207223) | Populus trichocarpa ectomycorrhiza microbial communities from riparian zone in the Pacific Northwest, United States - 7_EM | ecosystem: Host-associated > Plants > Roots > Unclassified | place... | reverse complement strand
GAGTGTTGAGGGAGCGGCAGGAGAGGGAGAGGGGGAAGGAGGGGGAGGGGAGGGGTGTTAGGGAGGTTAGGGAGGAGGCGCTGCGGGAGTTGGGGAGGGGGGGAAAAGCGCGCGAGAGAGGATTGCTGGAGAGGGTGTGGATGGGGGATGAGAAGGAGGGGTGGAAGGAGAGGAGGTTGCAGGAGGAGAGGGAGGCGTTGGAGGAGGGGAGGGGGTATGGGAGTCTGATTATGGAGCAGATCTGGGAAGTGTGGAATTGGGGGAAGAAGAGGGAGGGTGAGGAGGATGGTGGTAAGAAGGAGGGGAATTCATAATTTGGGGAATGAAGAGGCGGGAGGATATAATGACGAGTTTGTATTTTATTGTAAGCATGGTCGGGCTGGGGGGAGTTAGGGCATATGTAGAGTTTTTGGATATGCATCCGATAGTGGATACCACAGTGCAGCACTCGATGAACACCGCTGCCAAAGCCATGAAACGTCCGAACGCCCTGTGCCAAATGAAAAAAAGGAAATTGGGAAGCGAATCGACCAGCAAGAAAGCGACGTTTCCTACTGCCATACATCCCGGACCATATTACGCCACGCCAGTCGAATTTTAGGGGTCTTCAAGTACGATTTCTCGCATGCAATCCTAATATCGCCCCAACCCTGAAGAATAAGCCTTCCCACGCTATCCACCTGCCCTTCCAAAGAATTACTTTACTAGCCCATGAAGCCAATCACGTCCGACACGAATTTCCCTTAACAGGCGTCCGCCTCTTCGACCTTGACGCGCTTCGCACCAGCACTCTCGTAGCTGTCTCCACCACCATAGGTTTCAACCTTGATCCCATCTGGCAGTGGATAAAATAACGTAGTCATGCGGCCGCGCTTTTTGACTAATTTAGCGAGCTCGGGGTTTATCGGGAGTGCCTCTTCGCCACCTGAGGGGCTATCATTGATGGCGGGTCTAGGCTTGGACTTCGGAGTTGACTTCTTGCCAGAAGTGAATGTAGACTTTGCAGTCTTCGTCGGAGCAGCCGGGGTGGAAGTGCCACTGCCCTTGGCCCTGTTTTTGATTATACGAACATGCTCGGTGATAGCTTTAGGAGTGCAATCTAATTCCCAATTAGGTTTAGCTAATTTAAGTATGACGACGGCTCATTTCTCCAACATCTTTAGCAGGGCAGGCTAGGTGGTTTATGGGCAGAAATGGGCAAGAGTAGGATGTACGCACCCGTGCCCATGGCTGCAGCGATGCTGGCCAGGATCTCTTTGCTGAACTTGAGATCGAACTTTAAGAGAACTTCAGTGAAGAGCTGCGGCGAGTCAGCTGAAAAAGACTAATTGTAATTATTAGATAGGTAGCAATGTGTTACCTTGGCATCTGCCTCGGGAGTCCAGTTCATAGGCATGTTAACGGTTGGTGTGGTTTCCTAGGACGGCCTGTGAGTAACAAACTCGAAGTCAAGGGTCACAATATGGTAGAGGCAGGAGCAAGTTGAAGTGAGAGGCAAACCTTAGTTAACTAGGGTTAAGAGGATGTCTAGGATGAAAGGTAATTAGTATGGGGTAAATCGGTATATAGGATGAAATGAGGATGGGTGATGACAGGCTGACGTTGTGTTAATGATCCGATTCGAGAAAGAAGGTGAGAGGAATGACTGACTGAGATGGACTGAGTCAAGTAAATTAGCGACCTTAGCTTACCAAGTGAGTCGAGCAAGTGTGTAATGGATGTGTATGGCAGACTTACGAGAAGAGGGTTTGTGCTGTGAGGGGAGGCTCGGAGTTATAACTGAGAAGAAGTTTAAGAAGTAGAAGTGAGCTGAGTTGAGAGGAAAGAAAGAGAGTTGGGTGCACCAAAGTAGAAATCAAGCTAATGTTGTGGTAGCAGACTTTTCACCATGGGCACTAATATAGGACTAATGCGGTATTCACCGAAGATCAGCTGACCATTTGGAAATGGAGATGAGGGCTGACTACGGTTAATGACCCGACTTTGCATGGTACAGCTACTTCTAAGTATCACATCCATAGTTGCCATGAGGTTTATAGAAACCCGATATATGCAGACCAAATATCTCCCTCCCTACCTCCATCATCACTCGATGCGGTTTTCCTGGCTGTCAGACATCAACTCCGATGAGGGATAGTACTTTCTGAAATTATTACATAAACTGATAAACACTACTCTCCTTCCTCTCGGCAGAGCCTAGCAGAAGGCTAAGAACTGACAACTTGAATTCTCATGAACGAAAGAGTTCTGATGCATATTCCTGATACTTTTGACATATCTGAAAAATAGTGTGGCAATGATGAATGTGACTAGGAGTTGATAGAAGTGGGAGCGGGTGAAGTGAGGTTGAGGTTGGAACAGGAAAGTGGAGCAACGCGACCAGGGGGTTATTGCGGCAGTCTATTAGGTATCCCGCAGCTTGGCGAATAGCCATCTCAATGCCAATTTGTTAGATCACTGAGCAGGTATGGCAAGGAAGTGGGTGCGCAGCTCCATGAGGAAGAAACTACTGTCAAACGCACGCGGAAACTAATAGTCGTCCTCTTACCAAATTGATCATAGATCAGGGGTGCTCCGTTTCATAGCCACCTCGTGTATATATAGGAGCTCTAGAACCTCAATTCAATACAACAGAGTTCTCATTCTGATTTGACGTTCGACAGCTACGGAGCTCGCTAATACAAGAAGAAGTTATTCTAGAACGTGGCCCGTGCCCCAGCCAAGCTCTAGAGACTTCATCTCCTAACCCTTTGGAATACGCGGCCGAGCAAGCCGCGCATTATACTCTATGAGGCATATTGCCAGGGCGTACGGTAGGGAGCAGGCAAGTCGAGCAAGAGCCACAGGGGAGTTGATGGAAGAGGACGATATGGTAAAGAGTATAGGCATAGCCTCGTACAGAGACGAAACGATAAAGAAGAGGAGGGCTGCAAGCCCGAGGAGCTTATAAGGAGGTGCCAAGCCCAGCCTTCGGCTAGACCTTGCCTACCGCTCTCGGGTGAACCCAAGCAGTAGAAGAGCCTAAGAAAGGTAGCTAGGAAGTAAAAGTAATTATCGCCTACTAGGATTGTGCTAGATAACTATAGAACCTTATTAAATGGCTAGGATGGCCGAATAAGTATAATAAATGGAAATATAAGGTAGAACCTAAAAATTATTAATAACTGCTGGATAAATACCGTAAGCGGATACCCTAGCCTTATAGCTAAAGCGTAGGTAAAAAGTAAGCGCCGCTGCTAAAATATAACCTATACTAAAGCGGAGTAGAGGACGTCCTAAGGGATTAAAGAATAAGTAACGCTTATAATAAGAGCTGCGGCATATATATAGGGTAAAGCGTAATTTGTTAATATCCTATACAAGCTATACTCTAACACAACCTAGCTATGCTAGCGACTCGCAGGCGATTTATAGGCGAAGCTATAGTATATGCCGGCAACGTGTTAGCGACTCAGTCAATCGAGGCACGAGCACGGCAAGAGGGACGCGCAAGCCTGTACAATTGGTAGTCTATAAACTGTGACGGCTCGCACAAATGCCTCTAAACCGAAGCTTGTGGATTGCTATCTAGTAAAGATACTAAGCTAAGGAGCAGAAGAAAGGGGCCCTAGGGGCAATATATACACGGTACAGGCGAACTCCGGATATTGCGCCAAGCCAGCTGCAGGGGACGGTGCCCCAGCACCATCACATCACCCCCCCCTTCCAAAAAAGCCTGCCCTCAGGCTTTATCCCCTCGTAGAAGAGAAAGAAGAGAAAGAAGAGAAAGAAAAGAAAAAAAATCTAGCATCTAGCGCTTGATCGCGATGCTAGTTAACATAGGACTTACAGTAGTCCTACAGCTCCTGCTGCTGCGAGGGGTATATTGCTATACCAGTTGACATAGGGCAGGCAGCCGTCCTGCAGCTCCTGCTGCTGCAAGAGGTATATCGCTAGGAGCCCTCCGTTGGCCGTTGTTCTTCCTCCAGAACTCCGGTACCTCCTAGCTCTCTATCCCCCCTTTTATTATGGCGCGCCCTGAGCCATAAAAAAAAAAAAAAAGAGCCCCCCTACTCCCCCTCTTATAAAAGGGTAGGTGAAAAAGTTTTAATAAGGTAGGAGGGTTAGGGAGTTATAGCTCATATACATATCGGCACAAGCTCTTATCCGTTTAGTAGCAGTATGGTGCTAGCGGCAAGGTCGTATTCTAGGGAGCAAAGCTCTACCTTATACACAGTTAATACTATAGGCAAAGCAGTAGGGGTTAGTTAGCTACAAACAGGGCAGCAATAGTCTATTATAATAGCAGTACGGTGCAAGTATTAGGTAATAATAGTAGGTTAAATATTTGGAGCTTAATCTATTAGTTAGCTGGTGGATTATAGGTGCATCAACACAATTATTGTTGTTTGTAATAGTAGGTGTATCGGCGCTATTATTGTCTAGTTAGGGTAGCAGTATAGTACTAGCAATAGGTCGTATTCTAAGGAGCAAAGCTCTCCTTGTATATAGTTGTTACTACAAGCCAGGGCAGTAGAAGTCAGTTATAGTGCTATAGGCAGAGCAGTAATAGTTAAATTGGGATTAGCTATAGGCAGAGCAGCAAGGGTCTGTTTGTTTAGCTGCAGGCAAAGTAGCAGAGGTCAAGTATGGTACTATAGGCAGAGCAGTAGAAGTTAATTATGGTGCTATAGTAGGCAGCAAGGTGTTAGTTTAGCTGCAAGAGGTACATTACAGCAGAGGTCAGGTAGCAATACGGTGCAAGCAGCGGGTTTATATAAGGGGCAAAGCTCCACTTTATATACGGTTGTTACTGCAAGTGGGGCAGTAGAAGTCGGTTAGCTATAGGCAGAGCAGCGGAGGTCTATTATAATAGCAGTACAGTGCAAGCGTTATAGTAATAGTAGTTAAACATAGAGCTCGGTCTATTAGTTAGTCGGTAGATTATAGGCATATTAGCACAATCAGTCTATCAGTTAGACTATAGGCATATCAGCACAGTCATTATTAGGTTAGCGTAGGGCATACAGCCATCCTGCTACTGCGAGAGGTATATATCGCTAGGAGTCCTTTATAGTTATTATTCCTCCTTTTAGAACTTAGTATCTCCTAGCTCTACTATCCCCCCTCTTATTATAGCGCGCCCCAAGCTATAAAAAAGAAATATAGCTTATATATATATCAGCACAAGCTCTTGTCTATTTAGTAGCAGTACGGTGCTAGCGTCTAATAGTAGATAGTAGGCATATTAGCGCTATCATTAGTTAATTAATTATAGGCATAACGGCACAATTAGTTAATCAGTTTATATTCAAATTACATTCAAATCGCATTTAGATTATAGGCATAACAGTATAATTATTATCCTATTCGTCCAAATTAATTTCGTTGTTAAAGCTTATACAGCTCAGTATTTCCTCAGTATGCGTAGCTTAGTGTTAGTTAAAAAGGATTACTATAGGCGGAGAAGAAGACAATTAAATTGGTTAGGGAGGTAGTTAATTATTAACAAACTTATACGGTCGTTGTTAAAGTCGTAGTTTATATCACAGGCATATCAGCATAATAGTTGGTTAGGTTCGCGTTTAAATCACATTCGGATTATAGGCGTATTAGTATAATCCTTCTATCAGGTTTCTTGGGGTCTACTATTAATTGGTAGATAGTTTAAGACGTTGTTAATTATTCAATTAATTAATATACCGTTAACTAGTAGAGATGCTATTATATTACTAGCCACAGTTAATTAATTAGTATAAGGTATGCTGTTAATCGCAGCATATTTAACTAGTTATTATACAAGTAGGGTATCAAGGGAGACGCGCTAATAGGTTAATTCTCATTAAGGTATTTAATTAAGGTATTAGTATACAGTCTATCAATATTCTCGTAATTCTCAGAACAGGTCGTTGTAAAATAGTAGATATATTTAAGTATTGTTAGGAGATTTAAAGGTACGCTATAGGGTTGGTAGCCGTATTTAAATACTTATATTTAACTAAGGATATTATTATAAGTAGCAGATATCTAGGGTCAATTAAGAACTCATAGAAATGCTATTATAACTTATCATATTAAATTGTTATTAGAGAGGTATCAAAAAAGGTATTAAAAAGGTAAGTATTAATATTTTAATTCTTATTAGAGAGTCAAAGGTACTAAAGAAAAAGTGCGCTTTAATATTCAAGCATAGTTATACAAGGGTAAGCTATTATATAGCGTTTAATAAGATAAGATGCTATTAGAGAGCAGATTCGCATATTATCGTTTAAGGAGGACTGCTGTTAAGTAGTAGGTAGTTTAAGGGTAGTTAACAAATAGTATCAAGAGCGTACGTATTGAGGGCGTATATATCAATATTTTAATTCTTATTAACAACTACTAGCGAGACATGCTTTTGTAATAGTAGGCTGTCTTATTTATAGAAGGTTATATAAATAGCTATTAAAAAGAACGCGTCGATAGTTTATAAAAGGTTATAAAAATAGGCTCATCTATAGAGCTATTAAAGAGTGCTATAAATCAGAATAATTCTCCTAATCTATTCTCCTAATTAAGAGTACTATAAATTACTTAAATTCTCCCTAGATTCCTAGTACATAGGATTATAATACTTATAGATATATTCAGCTGTAAGATCAAGAGACTATCTAGGTTAACAGTAATATTCAGGTTAATTAGATATAGTAGTTGTTAATAAAAACTTAACAGGTATCTATAAGGCGTTTATAAACAGGTTAGAAAGTCATATTATAGGTATATTAGCGCAACAGGTTATTAGGTTCAATTATAGGCATATCAGCGCGATTATTTAGTCAGTTTAACTGTAGGCGTATCAGCACAGTCGGTAATTAGGTTTAGGGGTTTAGGGTAGTAGTATAGTACTAACAAGTCCTTTTAAATCGATTTCGTTTCTCCTTATACAGCTCAGTATTAATTAGGGTGGTTATCACAGCAGTAGTAGCTAGAGAATAACGGATAGGATTCATTCTAGAGGACTTATAGACAATATGCACCTACCATCCAATAGCACGGCACGGGTTATATCTCGGCTTATCTTAGCCAACACTGCGGGATCACTTTAGTTTCGTTCCTTACAGCCCTAGGCTAAGTCTCAACCGAGGTTGTTTCTACAGCTTATACAACTCCGTATCTATTAAAAAGGTCAGAGGGGTAAGATATTCTAAAGCCTTCCCAAGGACGTGTCCTTAGCCATTAAAGTCAGCATTTAATTATAACCGCAGGAGACCTTCTAGCTGCGCGTCATCAACGCGTCAAGTTAGGGGTGTTTAACGCGTGTCCTCCTAGAACACGTAAAACAGGGGTGGGATATTATCCAGGCCTTCCTAGGCAAGGGAAAGAGGGAGCTCCAAACAAATAAAGTCCCCCCCAGGTAGGTAAGCTTAGTATAATATAACGGCTCACATAAATACCTCTAAACCAAAGCTTATAGATTGCTATCTAGTAAAGATACTAAGCTAAGGAGCAGAAGAAAGGGGCCCTAGGGGCAATATATACACGGTACAGGCGAACTCCGGATATTGCGCCAAGCCAGCTACAGGGGACGGTGCCCTAGCACCGTCACATAAACGAGGATCCAAAGCTAGAGAAAGGAAAGGAGAAGAAGGGCAGCGTCGTTTAAAGTCTTATACAATCCTCAAGTCACGTGAGCTCACGTGACTCTGCGTCTACCATAATCCACCGTTTTCCACCAGCGCCGTAACATTACCCCCCCCTCGGAAAAAGCCTGCCCTCAGGCTTTGTATGTCCGTATTATGTTCGTGGGGTATTCTTATCTTTATGCTCAATAGGTAGCTTATTATCTTCGCTATACTAGCACTCTATCCACTCGTCTAGATACTTCGGGGGTCCTAGCTTATTAGGGTATTGGTTATAGAATTCTTTAAGCTTTTAGGGGCAATCTATAAAGTTCTAGGCAGGGTACTAGGTTGGGTCTAGATCATAACCTTTCCATTAAATATAGTATTTTAGCGTTCCTTATACTAGTTTATAGGCTAGTATTTTATTAACTTCCTATTTATTATTACTATTAACTTAAATTAGCAGTAGAGGCTTATTCTTTTGTCTAGGTAGTAGGTTATTTATAGCTTCCCATAGCTTATCTAGTAAGAAAATAGGGTGGACTTTAATTAAGTCTGGGAGCTTAACCTTATACAAGTTGCCTTCTTTATTAAGGATCTTATATAGTCCTACTATTTTATAGTCCAGCTTATAGCTAGGCCGTTCCATCTTCTAGTTCTTTGTTATAACCTAGACCTTATTACCTACAGTAAAGTCGGGCTCGCGCCTGTGCTTATTTACCTGCTATTCCATTAATCTCTAGGCCTTTTCTAGATTTATATAGGCTACCACCCAGGCTTCTTCTAAGCATTTGGCGTATTACTAGGCTTCCTTATAAGATAGTTTTTCGCATATAGTCTATAGGCCTTCTGGTCTATTCCAGTTAAAGCTAGTATAGGGTAAATATCCTATTTCTAGCTAAATAGGTGCAAATCCCGTAGAGTTATAGGGTAGGGTTGCCTAGGCGTAGTTTATTAGGGGTAGCAGTTCGCCCTAGTTATCCTAAAAGTAGTTAATAAAGGGCCGGAGTCTCTAGTCTAAGTATTAATTTATAATCTCCGTCTAACTATCTATCTGGGGGTAGTATGCTATAGAAAGCTTTAACCTAATGCCTAGGATTTAGGTAAACTTATTCCAGAAAGCTAATATAAACTACGGCCCTTAATTAGATATAATAGTATCTAGTAGTCTATAAATTCGGTAGATATAATAGATATATAGTTAGGCCACCTCTTTAGCATTAATATCCTTGTAATAGGGGATTAAAAATAGGCGCTTGCCAAAGCGGTTAACTAGAATTATAACCATATTATATCTATTACGGTCTATAGGTAGCTTGTAGAAGTCTATAAAGATATACTACTAGGGGCGTTCTGGTATTAAAAGTGGTTTTAATAGCCCTAGGGTCTTATTTTATAGAATTATAAACCTATAGCAGTCGTTATAGTTTTATATATAGCGGTTAATATCCATAACTATTCTAGGCCAGTAGTAGTGGTTGCCAATAATCCTATAGGTCTTATTTTTTCTAGGGTGGGCTATAGAGACCTAGGCATATACTTTAGTAATAAGTTAAGTCCGTAAGTTCTATTCCTCTGCTACTACTAGCTATTCCTAATACTTATGTAATCCATTTTTAAGGGACTATAGGCTGGTAACGTTCTTTACCTTTTTACGGTACTTCTATAGAGAAGGGGCCGTATGGTTTATCTGTAGTAATTTATTAATTAAGTTAAGTCCTAAAGGGTCAATAGGATATATCTTGGCGCCTAAAAAGTTTATACTTAGTTCTGCCTATATTTAGGGGTTAAGGTGCTCTAGTTATAGTAGTATCTAGGTCCGTAATAAGATCTTTATAGCCATCTAGTTACCTAGGTCTTATTTACGCCTTATAAGGGCATCTGCATAGTTTATAGCGCCTAGTCTATATATAATTAAGAAGTTAAACTAAGATAGGATATCTGCCTAGCGTGCCTACTAGGCCGTAAGGGCCTTAGTTATTATAAAGTATTCTAGGGCCTTATAATCTAAAACTACCTTAATAGGCTTAGGGGTCCCCTTTAGCTGTATATACCAATGCTAAAAGCTAAAGATAATAGCTAATATTTCTTTGTTATAGATATAGTAGTTTAGCTTAGCATCTATTATAATCTTTAAATAGTATATAATAGGGTGCTATTCTCTATCTAGTTGCTTCTAAGAAAAAACACCGGCTATTACGCCGTCTAAAGCATTAGTTTCTAGCATTAAGGGCCGTTCTAGGTCAAAGTGGGCCAATAGGGGAGCCAATACTAGCCATTTTTTAAGCTTATTAAAGGCCTATATATATATAGCGTTAAAATAGAAGGGCTAGTCTTTCCTAGTAAGATGGTTAAGAGGCTAGGTAATCCTACTATAGTTCTTAATAAAGTATTAGTAGAAGTTACAGAAGCCTAAAAATAATTATACCCCCTTTATAGTCTATAGGGGTGCCCACTAGTTAATTACGGCCGTTTTCTCTAGGTTAGCCTTAACTCTATTTATACTAATAATAAAACCTAGGTACTTTATACGCTTAACACTAAATTCTAACTTTTTAATATTAGCCTGGAGGCCAGCCTTACGGAGCCGCTGTAGGACTTTATAGACATACTCCTCGTATTCTAGCTCATTCTTAGAGTAAATTATAATATTATCTAGGTAGGCTGTATAGAAGTTGTTAAGGTAGTTAAAGAGTACATTATTTATATACCGCTAGTACGTAGCTAGTCCGTTAGTTAGTTTAAAAGGAAGTACTTTATATTTATATATTCCATAATAGGTCTAAAATATAGTAAGATCTTCTAATCTAGGGTCTATCCTAATTTAGTAAAAAGCCTAATAGATATTACACTTAGTAAAGATCTTAGCTCTACTTATTTAGGCTAGAGTCTCCTTAAGTAAGGGCAGTAAATAGCGGTCCTTGCGGGTTATATTATTAAGTTTACAGTAGTTAATACAGAAACAAAATCCTCTATTTGGCTTTTTAGTAAAGAGAATAGGCGAGTTAAAAGGGGCTTAACTGGGCTTAATAAAGCCCTTATTTAGGTTATTAATAAGGTACTGCTTTATAGCCTATAATTTGGCAGTAGACTACTAACAAAGGGGGCTATAACTAAGGGTGTCTTCCTTATCTGGCTTAATCTCAATCTTATAGTTATACAGTTAGTGAGATAGGAGTATATTAGACGCTACCTTGGAGAATATATCCTTAAATTTCTAGTATTAACGGGGCAGTTTCTATTCTACTAGCTCCTTATCTATAAGCTTACTTTCCTATCTACTAAGCTTACTTTCCTTTTCCTTAATTATTTAATTAATTTTATATAAGCTAGTGGTAAAGGTAATAGTATTAGGTTAAACCAAGTTCTAGTAGAATCCTATAGCGCCAATACAGCAGATATTAACTAGGGGAAGGTCCATAGGTTTCTTTATAGACTTTTATTAGGCCGTATTTTATAATATAGGGTTTATAGTCTTCCTTAGCTTACATTCTATTTTCTATAAGTTATCCTTCTAGTCTATTAGTTTAGTATAGCGTCTAGTATTCCTAGCCTTTCTTTATAGCTATATAGGGCCTAAATTCTCTATGGGGGATTTAGCTAGGTTACTACTAATTTGTAACAGTTTACCAGTACTACGCTAAGACACAAGATCGTCGCCTAAGAGGCTCCAAGACATGATCGACGCTACCCTCGTATATCTCAGATACGGTCAAATATTGAGTTATAGACTACGGAGTTCCGGGTCTACTTTTATATATTTAGTTTACTTAATTACCATAGATTTAGAATTAAGTCGTTCTTTTAATACCCACACTTGCACTGTTACAGTTATAAGTCCAGATTGCACTACCTACTAAACCAATTAATCTACTACCTTATTTACGAAGTCACTACTTCTACTACCTTTTGTAAGCGTCTTGAGCTTCTTCACCTACTAAATAAACGGACGGTCGCACCTGACCGACGAACGTACCCAACAGATGAACGAACTGACGAATCAAATTAAAAGCTTAAAACGTTAAAATAAGGTTTTGCTAAGACGCTAACCTAGGACCCTACTTAACCTGTTAAATTCTAAAAATGATAACCAATACAGACGGACCTTATTTAAAATTTAACCTTATCCTTAAAAAGCTATCTGATTGGATGCAATAGTTCTTTATTATTTAAGATACTGCTAAAATAAACAACGTATGGCAGTACATCGACCTATTAAAGAAGAAAGACAAGCTTTTGAAGCTAGAACCTCCAAATTAACCTATACCAAGAGACGTGCTTCCTACTGCTATATTAATAGCTAAGCTAGATCTAAACTAACTTATTGCCTATAATTAACTATATATGGAATATAAGGACGACCTCCGCGTGTACCAGAAGCAAGAGTAAGCTATAAATGATATTAGTAATTATATTGTCCGTATAACGTTAGTAGCCTACCTCCCTCTTATTAAAGACCTTGAAACGGTATACAAACGCCTTTAAAAGTTAAAGACTATACTCGCCCCTACTACCTTAGGTTAAAAGCGCGACGTCCTAAATTAATACATGGCTCTTAAAGCCTATAACAAAAAGCAGAGTATTGAAAAATGGTTAAATAACTAGAGGAGCGTCTATAAGCTAGCAAAGGAATTAGAGCTTCCAGACGTACAGGGATTTAGGCCCCACTATAATTTTATATAAGCCATTAAAGCCATCTCTTCTAGTTTTGTAGGAGCACTGGAAGTAGACCTAATTAGGAAAAAACAAAAAGATGAAAAAGCCCTATCTATTATTGACCTTATTAAGGAATTTAAGGAGCACTATTATATATAGTAAGCATCGTCTACCTTAACTGCCAATAACTCTGCATTTGCAACCCTTTAAAATAATTCTAATTTAGACTTTAATGGTAATTCCAATTCTAATAGCAATTTAAATTTAAATTTAAGATGGAACAAGGAATGCATATACGGCATTATATATCGGTTTAATAACTGCTATTACATTACTAGGCACAAGCGCCCTTAAGGATAGAGACCAAGGGCAGATATCTAGAAGAAAGTAGACAAAGCTATTTTATCTACACCTTGGATTAAACGCATCGTTAACCAAATCTAAAAAAGAGAATAGGAAGCAAAGGAGAATAATTAGAATACAGAATCTATAATTAATTTTAATTCTAAAACCCTACCTTCTACTAAACCAACTAGCTATGCTGCCGTGTTTAGTACTGGTTAAATTCCTTTTAAACTCCAGAATATCTGGATACTTAACCCTAGTGTAGATACCCACGTCTGCAATAATAAAGAAGACTTTACCTTCTTATACCTAGCAGCAGAAGACGACTACCTAATTACTAGCGGAAATTTCGTGAAAATTCAAGCCTATGGAACAGTAACCATTACTGTTAATACACCTACTGGGAAGTTAAAAATGAAGCTATTCTATATAGCACTAGCACCTACCTTTTATATAAATATTATAGCACTCTTAAGAGCTACTAACAACGATATCTATTTTAACTTAGGATGAAATATGCTATACTATCTAGCAACTGGTAAAATAGTCTACTATACAAAACAACTAGGGGGCCACTGGGCACTAATGTATAGAGAGCCTAAAAATACCCTAGACTTAACAACTCAATCAACCTTCTTAATAGGAAGATTTTAACTAAGCTAAATAGCCCGTAAACCAATCGGAGCCACAGCTACAAGATGGTATAAGATACTCGGCTATATAGAACCTAATGCTATTACATAGCTTCCTAAGTATGTTATTGGCGCAGAGCTAACCGAATTTAAAACTAATGAATGAGCACCGCTTAAAATCAAATATAAAGTTTGCTTATTAGTAAAGCACATGTAGCAGATCTCTTAAAGACAAGAACATAAATTTCCAGCTACTTAACCATTTAAACGGCTAGCATTTAATATTATCTACCTCGGAGTACCAGGGTATAACGGCGATAGATATACTATGCACTTCTATTACATGTATTCCAAATTTAACTTTATATTCCCCTCTAAGAACAAGGATAAAGCTACCGTCCTACCTACTATTCGCAAGACTCACCGCTTAATTAAGATATAATTCCACTAAGACGTTGTCTTCTTCTGGAGCAATAACGAACAAGTATTTGGATAAACGGAAGACACCCTAGATATATAGTATGCAGACAAAGGCATTACCTTTAAATGCCAAGCACCGTATACTAAGGAACAAAATGGCGGAGCTGAAAGATCTAGAAGAACCCTTATAGAACGATTAAGGTCTATATAGCTGGAAGCATCCTTACCCCTATCTTTAGGACCAGAAGCTTTCCTTACTGCTGGCTATACACTTAATTGAACACCAAATGAGCAGCTAGGGTGGAAAACTCTATATAAGGTCGCCTACGGCAAGCTGCCATTACTTACCCATATGCATGAATATGGTTGTAAGACCTATACGCTAAATAAATAAGTTAGAAAGGGAGATAAGCTAGCTCCTTATGCATTAATAGGATACCTAGTTAGCTATAATTTAACAAATATCTATTAAATCTGGATTCCAAGCCTTTATAAAGTCATTTAAACCAGAGACGTTATATTTAATAAGACCTTGTTCTATAACCCTAAGGGTTAAAACATTAATTACCTACTTAGGGAAGCATTAAAAGACACTATCTAGGCAATTAGTCTACCAGAACCTCTCTATAAGGACAAATCTAAGGATAAATCTACCCTATATAGACCTACCTTAAATGTAGATCAAACGACTATATTAAATAACTTGGCAGAGCTTCCTATAAAGGACATTAAATAGCTACTAATACCTAGCAGAACGGTATCTCCAGATCTGCCAGAAACAAACACCATACTAGGAGGACTTTAAGACGATATCTTGGATATAATTAAAACAGGTTCTATCTAGCCAAGTAGTTTACTAGAACTGTTAAATACAGCTCTATAAGCTAACGAGGTCTTAGCCGATCCTTCTGCCAACCTTACCCTACCAGAAGGTTCTAAACGAATTTAACGTTAAGCGTACGCAGCAGCACTAGCCAATATACCTACCCTATTTGGTTACTACGCTGGCTTTGCCATAGGACTAGTAAAGGACATTAACCAAACTAGATCCTCCCTGTATTAAAATAATCTTCTACCTAAACTAAGGAACCTTAAAGAGCTAAAAAAGCACCCTTTAACTGCCGGCTTTTAAAAGGCTATGGAAAAAGAATACAATGACCTAAAACGCCGAGGGACATTTAAGACTATACTAAAAGAAGAAGCATATAACGAGCAGATCCTTCCACTGAAATGGGTTTTTAAATACAAGTTTAACAGCGACGGTTACCTTTAAAAGCTAAAGGCTTGACTATGTATCCGCGGAGACCTATAGATCACCGAAGAAGAGACCTATACAGTAACCCTAGCTGCTCAAATATTCCGTGCCCTTATAGCTATAGCAGCTGCATTCGATTTGGAGATTTAACAGTATAACGCTATAAACGCATTTATAAATGTAAGACTAGATAAGCTAGTCTACTGTTATTGCCCAGAAGGTTTTAATTAAAATGGATATATCCTAAAGCTACTTATGGCGCTATATGGATTAAAAATCTCACCACTACTTTGGTATAAAGAGCTTATAAATACACTAGCCAAATTCGGATTGAAGCCTGTCCTAGGTACGAACTGCCTTTACACTAATAGATAACTTATTATCTTCTTTTATATAGACGATATCGCCGTTCTATTTGCCAAAAAGGACTTTTAAAGACTTGAAGAATTTAAAGCCAAACTTCTATATCAATACAAGATCCATGTACTAGGAGACCTATAATAGTTCCTAGGAATCCAAATTAAACAAGATTAACTAAGTAGAAAGCTCTAGCTCTGCCAAGACTCCTATATTAAAAAGATAGCCAGTCAATTTAATATTTAACTAGGAAGATTTCCTAAGTCACTACTTCCTGCTAAAGAACTGATTCCGTCCGACTAGTAGACGAACCCTTAAAGAACACTAGCCTATTAGCAACGGGTTGGTTTTCTTGCGCACCTTGCTGTATTTAGAAGACCTAATATTATAAAGACGCATTTTAAGCTAGCCGAATTTCTTACTAATCTAAATTAAAAGCACCTCGATGTATTAAACTAAGCCATTGCCTATTGCCTTAGAACAAAATCTATAGCTATTAAATACTCTGGCGAAGTATTCGGAGCATATGTCTACTTTAGAAACCCTAAAGAAGAAGACGTTACCTTTTATAGAGCATCTAACGCAGTATTTGCGGACCATAAAGAGACTAGACGGAGCTCTTAAGGATACCTTTTTATGCTATTTGGAGGACTAATCGATTAGAAGGCAACCCTATAACAATTAGTAACTTGCTTGACTACCGAAGCGGAGCTTCTCTCCCTGTCTACGGCTGCTGTTAAAATTATCTGGTGGCAGCGTTTCTTTAAGGCAATTGGTCTTAATTTAGAACGCGATTTTACCCTACTATGCGACAATATGCAGACTATACAACTCCTAAGATAGGATACACCAAAGCTTGACACCAAGCTACGACATATCGACGTCTATTAGCACTGGCTTAGACAGAAAGTCCAAGACAAAAAGATTGACGTACAATGGGTCCCTATAGACAAGATGCCTACTAATGGTCTTACCAAGATCCTACCCCGTTAAAGGCACGAGGCATGGATAAAGCAATTAAATCTGGTGGACATTTAACATCAGATCACTGCTACAACTAATAAAGACTCTTAAGTATCACCCTATACTACTCCTAAAGTTGTATCTAAATTTCCTATTTTGGTATAGCTTCTATCTTCGTTTTATTTTCTATAGCTTTACCTACACCGTCAAATCTGGGGGGGTGTGTAACAGTTTACCAGCACTATGCTGAGACACAAGATCGTCGCCTAAGAGGCTCTGAGACATGATCGACGCTACCCTCGTATATCTCGGATACGGTCAAATATTGAGTCATAGACTACGGAGTTCCGGGTCTACTTTTATGTATTTAGTTCACTTGATTACCATAGATTTAGAATTAAGTCGTTCTTTCAATACCCACACTTGCACTGTTACATTAATTGCTAAGGGCCTATTTATAGGGGTTGTTATATATAGGCTAAGTATATACCGGACCCGCAGCAGGACTAGCTGCTAAATTAACGGCAGGCTGTACGGCTAGTGCCATAGGAGTTGCAGATTGTGCCAGAGTATTATAGGCCGTTTATATAGTGCTTATAGTTTAGTTTAGAGAGTTTTTAGCCTTATACCACTTAGCTCGTGCCTTAATTTAACAGAGGCCTTAATTAATAGATAGGCAGTAGTCTATAAGTACTTTTAGCGTCTATATAGTAGTAAAAACTGGTGTTGGCCACGGAGGTAGCTTTACTGCTAAGGTGTCGGATACCGAACGACTACGGACACCGAATGACTACGGACACAGAAGGTCGAACTAGGATTATTTTCCTTATGTATATTAGGGCTCTTAGAGCCACCTTGAATAAAATAGATTACTTATACAATTCTGTGTCTCTACCTATTAGCTAGCTTATGTTATTTGTTTTAATACCTACCTAGCTGAAAGTTATAAGCCTGGTAACCTTCTGAGCACCAGGGAGATCCCAGTGGCTAGACGACTACTACTAAGCCTCTTTAAGCATAGTTCGTTACGAAATATCGCGTGCTTTACGCGTAAGCGCGTCTCTTTACGCAACCTTAAAATAAAAGCCAATATGGCAACTAAGGACTCTATAAACCCTCTTTTACTAACCTAGAAAGACTGGCCTATATAGTTTTAATTTATCCGCTAAGAAGTAAGTTTTGCGAAGATCTGGGACTATGTTAACCTAGATAAGACGGAGAACGAAATTAAAGAAAACACTGAGCTAGCCATACCTTCGATAGCAGCAGCTCCTATAGTACCTATAACAGCTTCTGCAGCTTCTATAGCACCAGTAGCAGCTCCTGTAGCACTAGCAGCAGCTTCTGTAACAGTAGCAGCAACTCCTATAACTTTAGCAGTAACTCTAGCGTCTACTAGAACAGCTACACCTGGGTTATTAAGTTAATAAGGATAACAAACTTCGCAATCTCTAGAGACATAGAGAATGCTCTTTAAGCTCTATAAGCTCTAATAACAGGACTATATAAAATGGGAAGAGAAGCTCTACACCTTTATAGCACTGTTGTATGCTACCATAGGCACTAACTTTTTAGGATATCTTAAAACCTCACTACACTATATTCAATTTTGAGGCAGCTAAAAAAGGTAGCAAAGCCGTTACAAGCTATATTACAGCAAATGGTATTAGATAATCTTAAGAAACAGAAATAAAGGCCTAAACGCCAGACTCTAGAATCCTGGCTTTAGCTTTATATCACTATTATATAAAACGGCGAAGAGCTAGAGGAAGGGTTGATAGAGGCAACGGAAAATAGTATTATATAAGCTTTTATTTAGGACTGTAAGGAGATCTGTCTAGCTCTGTATTATGCCTTCATTTAAAAGGTAGCCAAGAGGTCAGAGAAGCTTAAAATGGTAATAATAATTAAGGAATTTAACCTCCTCTATAAGCATCCGAATACGGGACGTAATGCTTATGCTATACTCTTAGGGCAGTTATCTGCAGATCCTATAATGTCTACCACCCCAGCACCTCCTTAATTACCTAAGATAAAGTGCTTTGCTTATAGTCTACCCTATAAGTTAAAGAATTGCAAGCAACTATTTCAGTCTCTTTAAGGTCCGAACTTTATACTAAATAATAGTTATTTAAGGAATTGCTAGGAATAGCTTAAGGTCCTAATAAACAAGTAATATTATAAAAAAAGGCTTAAGCAGATTGAGAAGGAAGGTCCTAGGTTAAGGACGTCTACATCAGCTTTGTCTATGGCTGAAAAGATCGAGGATCTGGACAGGCCCTAAGCTACAGCAGCTGCTATAACAATATCCTTTTTATTATTAACATTATTAACATTATCGCAGGATTATCTGGATCTGTCTTTAATCAACGCCTAGGGGTATAACACTATGGCAGATACCCACTTCTGCAACAATATTAGATACTTCCGTGACTTTAAGCCAAGTATGTCTATAGCAACAGCTGGAGATTCTAGGGCAGAAATCCATGGATACGGTAATATTAACTTGGCAATTAAGGTGGGCAAACAACGCCTGACTCAGTATTTAACATTAAGGAACATAGCATACGCTCTGTATTTTTATACCAATCTAATATCCGCAGCAAAGCTCTGTAAGGTTGGAGTAATTATTAACCAGTCTATAAATTATCTACGCTACAAGGATAATAGAGGCCTATTTGCCAACCTTACGGAATATGGAGGTCTCTACCTTATTAATACTATCGCCTGCTTACTACCTACTCCTACCGCCTACGCTACCTCCACCAGATTCTTCGAGACCTCAGCATATAATAAAGTATGGCATTAACGCTTACTACACTGTAATATGGAGTCAGTGGATTATCTGCCAACTGCGGCAGACGGGGTTAAAGTGGTTAAGATGGATAAAGGAAGAACTCTATATAGTATACTACTCTATAAACCATATATTCTTGGAAAGATAACCTAGTAGACATCTTGCAGAATATTAGTAAAGGGAACCTACCCTTTTAAACATATTCACTTTAATGTTATTATAGAAGAAGACGGGTTTAATAGAGACACGTATATAGCTTGCTTTTGGTGTGACTATATAAAGTACCATCGTGCTTTTCCTATTAAGAACCATAAGTAAGAGACACTGCTCCCACTCTTTAAATCAATAATAGCATTTGCAAAGAAATTTAATGCTTAAGGTATCCGCATTTGGTATATGGATAAGGAGCAAGGTATAGGCGCCAGGGTAAAGAACCTTATCTAGCTTAATAGAGGTGTTATTAAGCAATTAACACCATATACCCCAGCTTAAAATGGACCCATAGAGAGGTTAGGGAGAGCTATTTCCAAATAAGTAAGGACTGCTATTATTAAAGCAAAGTTACCCATAGATCTATAGCCCGAGTTTATACTTCTAGCAGTGTTCCTACTTAATTAAACTCCTATTTAGTCCATTAACTGGAAGACCCCATTTAAGATACTATATAAATGGAAGCCATGGCTAGTAGGACTTTGTATAGCCAGATCTTTAACCTACATGCTTATTAAACACAGTATTCCTAGGAAGGCAAAGTTTAAGCTATAAGCCCAAATAGGTTATCTTATTAGTATAGAAGCTTTAAATATCTATAGGGTATAGATACTAACCATTAACCGCATTATCCGATCTCATAATGTACGAATTAATAAATTAAAGAGATATTAATCTCCTAAAATACCAGAACACCTTATTATCTTATAGGCTTAAAAGGATCGTTTTCAGCAAGTCCAGGACCTACTAGATAATCTTCAAGATAGCAGCAAGGACTAGATAGAGAACTTTAACGAAGAACTAGATATAAGACTGCCGTATTTAGCAAATATCAACGTTACTCCTACGTTAAAAAGCATTTAGATCTTAACAGAAGAACTCCATTAGCTACCTACCCTAGAGCTAACTCCAGAACCGTCTGAACTATTAGCGTCTTTAGCGCCTTAGCAATTACTATCTACTATGGCATCTACACCACAGATACTATCTACCACTTAGTTATCTTCTAAAGTTACCGAACTATGGTTTATAGATCCTACACCTCGTTCCAAACCTTAGACAACAGCAGGCTTATTATTAGGGGGTAAGAAACGTTCTGGCCGTAAAAAGCGGCCTACAGCAAAGAAGAAAGATATGCCAAATTAGGATCTATAATGACAAGCCTTTACGGTTCAAATTAATAACGATAATAATATTATTAATCTAGATATAATACCATTGGCTTACGCTTTCTATACTACTACTACAAAGATGTATAGACATTAAGACGATTTTCCACCACCACTAAAGTTATGGAAAGAGATGCTCAATTATAAGTACGCTACAGAGTTTAAAGCAGCTGCTTATATTAAGACGAAGGCCTTAACAGGAAAGCAGACCTGGGATAAGGTATGACTAGTCAAAAAGGTCTATCAACTTCTTACTATGTGGGTCTTTACGTATAAGGAAGATTTGGACGGCTTTATTATAAGATTTAAAGCTCGTCTAGTTATCCGCGGAGACCTTTAAGCAGTCTTATAAGAGGAGGTTAAAGCTATAATGGCAGCCTATTAAACCTTCTGTCTACTTTGCGCTCTCATCGCTGGCTTTAACCTGGACGTTATACAGATTAACGCTGTTAACGCCTTTGTTAATGCCTTAGTTAACAATAAGGTCTACCTTATTCCCCCTAAGGGTATAGACCTACCGCCTAGATTCTCTCTCCGTCTAAGAAAGGTAATGTACGGACTACAGAAATCTCTTAAATTGTGGTTTTTAGAAATGTTTGCTGCTCTGCGAAGTATGGGTTTAAAAGCTGTACCAGATAAGCTATATCTCTATATTTACCCTACTAAACCTGTCTTTGTATTCTTCTATGTTAACGATATCCTAATTGTAGGACACCCAAGCTGTTATTAGTAGATGGAGGACATCCTAAAGCAGCTACAAGATTGATTTAAGATACGCTAAATACCTTAATTTACGTTATTCCTAAACACTTGTGTTGTGCGAGATTGGCAAAGGGGAAAGCTCTGGCTCTATCTAGATTAGTATCTTAAGAAGCTAGTCTTAATATACCATTTAGAATATCTGAAGCTATTAGCTATACCACTATTGGGCCAGGAATTAACACCATATAAGGGAGAAGCTACGCTGAATTAGATAAAAGGATATTAACGCCGTGTAGGTTCTGCAATATATCTGGCATCTACTATATAACTAGACGTTGCCTTTTCTGTTAGTAAGCTAGCTAAGTTTTTATAAAATCCGTTGCTAGCTTATCTTGCGGAGATTAACAGATTGCTTACCTATCTCTATAATACCAGATACCTCGCTCTTAAGTTCTCTACTATTACGCCGTATGAGATAAACTAGGTTCTAAAAGCTGCTTCTAATGCTAGCTTTGCTAACGATGCTCCAACATGTTGGAGCTTATAGGGTTTCTTAATAAGCTTATTTAATAGGCCTATAGCATAGCAGGCAACTAGACAAAAGGCAGTTACTAAGTCTACTATAGAGGCAGAACTACTAGCTCTCTCACACGTCGGTAGGGAGGTTAAGCATATGGTTTAGATCTTTAAAGCTATTAGATTTGATCTAGAACAGGACGTTATTATTAATTATAACAATTAGCAGTCAGTACGGATTGTGACGAAAGAGACTTTTACGGTATCTATAAAACTCTAATACGTAGATATCTATCAATTCTGGCTTCGCTAAGAGGTACAAAACGGAAGCTTTATTGTATAATGGGTACCAATAAACGAGATAGCTGTAGATGGACTAACTAAAGCTCTCTTAAAGCAAAACCATTAAAAGTTCGTTAAAGTAGTAGGGCTCCGCGATATCAGATATCTAGTTAGTTAATAATTAAATCACAGCAAAAGCTTACCACCAGCTCGTCTATCCCGACTGCCTAATCTGGTAATCCAGCTCTGCCGCTCTACGTCAGATCTAAGGGGGTGTGTTGGCCATGGAGGTAGCTTTACTGCTGAGGTATCGGACACCGAACGACTACGGACACCGAACGACTACGGACACAGAAGGTCGAACTAGGATTATTTTCCTTATGTATATTAGGGCTCTTAGAGCCACCTTGAATAAAATAGATCACTTGTACAATTCTGTGTCTCTACCTATCAGCTAGCTTATGTTATTTGTCTTAATACCTGCCTAGCTGAAAACTGGTAGTACAGCGCGCTGTAGGTCTAGGGTAAGCTTATTAAAGAGGTCTAGCATTAGGTCTTTATGGGGAATTTAGGCCTAGCCGGCTAGGTATAGAAAGCAGGTCTAAAAGGCTAAAAAGGTCTTTATCGTCTTTATATTAAGAGCTTTATAATTAAGGCGGGCGTTCTATACCTTAAAGGGGTCCTTACAGATGGAAGACAAGTGGTTAATTATCTTGTCTCCAGAGAGGAAGGGATCTGCCAAGTCCTAGGCATATTGCGGACGTAGGTATATCTGTATATCTCCGCCGGTACGGCCGAAGACGTAGGCTATCTTAGCTTAAGTAATAGGGAAGTAGTCCACATTAATTTTAAGCTTGTCCTACAATTAAAGCTTCCAGTTATTAAATATAGAGTTAGTTCCATCTATAAGTAACAGGGGGTTTACAACCTTCGCAGACCGCAACAATACTAATACTATATATTAGGCTAGGGCCTTAAGGACTATAGCAAGTCTCTAGGTATCTAATAACTCCTTACTAGGTGTAGGGGTGTCTCTAGTTTTAAGCAGCTCTTAAAGCCGTTTAATTTCGGCATTAGCTACTATAAGCTCTTCCTAGGGGGTTAAGATGGCGACTATTTTACTATCAGAGGTATTTATGGGTCCTACAGCAGCTTTACCAGCTACTGTATTTCTTGGCATAGTGGTAAGGGTTTTAGGTAATTTCCGGTATTTATTTATTTTCTAGGGGTTCTGGTCCGTGCGTGTCCTATTCTTAGGTTTCGCGTTCTATTTATATTCTTTTAGTTCTTAGGTCTATCCTGTCTTTGTGGTCCTAGTAATATCCTTAGGGTCCTATTCTATGTCCTTATCCTATTTATGGTCTTGTAGATAGATATATTTAAGTTCCTTCTTAGGAAGAGAGAGTAATAATAAGCTTTAGATAATGTTAGCAACTCAGTTAATTAAGGCACAAGCATGGCAAGAGGGACGCGCAAGCCTGTATAATTGGTAGTCTATAAACGAGGATCCAAAGCTAGAGAAAGGAAAGGAGAAGAAGGGCAGCGTCGCTCGAAGTCTTATACAATCCTCAAGTCACGTAAGCTCACGTGACTCTGCGTCTACCATAATCCACCGTTTTCTACCAGCGCCGTAACACAACGAAGCTTAATTTAAAAAGCACCCTTTTTAGACCTAGTCCGTTACTCTCTACTGGCTTAGTAGATTATTATATTAAAGAATAGATTTACTTAATCGGGGTTAAAGACCTACTAGTAATCTACTAGTAGTAACCTATATCAATAACTTATATACTATTCTATATATAGACTATATAGATAACATATAAGGCTAAAGTATAGGTTAGTGGCGGATCTAATAGGTATATAGCCTTACCGTCTATAAATCTGGCTATATATAAGTAATCTATAACCTACCTATAAAGTATATATGGCGTTACGCCAGTATAGCATAAGGCTAAAATATAGGGTTAGTAGTAGATTTAATAGGCTTACTACCTTACTACCTATAAATCTGGCTATATATAAATAACCTATAACCTATCCGTAAGGTACTAGCGACCTATCTATATAAGCAAACTTTTAAAATATTTCTAATAGTCTACTAAATTTAGGCGAGCCCTAAATAGATTAATTAGGATTTTCTATCCCGGGAATAGAAAATTGCTATTAGCTCGGTTAAATATAGGGAGTCTTAGCAAGGCAAATCTAACTAATTAGATAACTTTAACCGGTAGTTAAAGTTCCTTCACATCCTTATACCGCGTATATATACCACCTATCTCTTTATACGCAAAATTAAAACGCTCTTTCTCCTCTAATTTTTTTTTCCTTATTAAGGTTTTTATAGGGTTTATTAAGGCTTAAGTATATAAAGAATTGGGACAATTCTTTTTAAAGGGGGAGGCATTGTTAGGTAAAACCTAAGTAGATAGTTATATAGCTATAAGGTATGGGCGACCCTAGGGCGACCTAGGGGTAACTTATCTATAAGGCACGTGCGCTATATATACCTAGGGACAACCCTTCCTTACCTCGCATATAGACTTATCCTTTTCCCTTAAGGATTTGTCTGTCTATACAATATACCCTATTGTTCCATTATTAAGCTCCTCCTTCCGTCTTTAATAAGCCTTAACTACCTAGCCATAAATTATACTTGTTGTCACAGCGACGGGGCAATTGAGGCATAAGCGCCGTAAAGAACGTATGCAAGCCTGTACAATTGAAATGTCTATGGACTCGGATATCAAGATGAGGAGCAGAAGAAGGTCGTGGAAAGGACACGTCTATATACATAGAGCCAAGACGTAAGCGAACCCCCCTGACTAGGCCCTATCCAGGTTACGTGCGTCAGTGCCGTAACACTTGTAGCCTTTAGAAAAAGCTTCTTAAGGCCTAAATATAGGAAAAAGAGGAGGCTACGGAAATACTTATTCTTAAATTAGAAGAAGGCAATATAGTAATATATAATCTATTAAATTAGGAGCTGTTTAAAGCTTTTAAAACCATAACTTAGTTTAAGAAACTACTAAATAAGATACTCTTTAATTATTAGCTGATTTAAATTAAAAGGACGTCTCTTTTTAAGTTCGCTAGTAGACCTATTTATATTAGAATCTTAATAGAGGCAATCTAGAGCTATATACCTTCCCTTTAATACCACTATAAGCTCTTAAAGTCACTTCTACCTATAAAGCCAGCAGTAGTAAAATATCGTATTACCGTCCAACTCCTTCGGAAAGATATCCTCCCCTTAACGCCAGATTTGTAATATTTATTACTCAATATTCTTTAGCCTCTTTACTAGAGCTCTATACCGCATATACTATTTACTATATAGCCAAAATTCGCTAAAGCTTTTAGAGTCGTCTGCCTTTGGGTTAATTAACTTATGCTTAAGTATAACATTATTTGTGGGCGTGGCAGCGCTTATAGGAAAATATCGCTCTATATAATTAAGGGAGGCAAAAAAAGAGCCACGGCGTAATTGTGTATAGAGGAAGGACGCAGGAAGGAAAGCAAGATGGGCGGGCTTCCTAAATTATATAAAAAATACTCCTATTTTTAAACTCCGAGTTATTATAGAGCTCTACCAATTAGCTTAACACCGCTTTAACACCTTATTAATCCTTTCTCCTTAGCCTCCTTCTAATTGGGTATAGAACTGGCGCTCTAGGAGCTCCAAAGCTTCAAGATCCACTCCGCGTCACCAATCAAATCAGTAGATCCACCGCCAAAGCTAATTGAATCTAGTTATCCACGCCATATTGCCGCCAATCTAATAAAATCACTGACTAAAACGACGCCTATAAACTCTTAGACGCTTCGTAGAAAACTTGGGGGGGTATAGGGAGCCGTTGCACGTGCTTCCCCTGCCCCGTAACCAAAATCTACTACGGAGCGTCTAATTTATGAGATAAGTCGCGCCCCTCTTCATCTTACCTAACCTCTTCCAAGCTTCTCCTTAACCTAATCCTATAAAGTGATGGCCAGCCTCGCTCTTCGTCAAAATATCATTGAGATAATTGAACTGAATTCCCGGGGTCAAAGATTTGTACCTTTGATCAGCCTCTCGAAACTCCTTCCTTGTGACGAGATATCACGAATCTTGCGAGATTTGGACATAGTTCCATTTTACAGGCTTGAAGAACACAGTCACATTATAAAGACTCATTATCTAAAAGTATTTTCTATTCTCTGCTTAGTGGGTGGTATGGAATGTCTCCACACGTCCTTCATCCAGCGGAACATTGATGACTCCAAACTTCCCCTGTCAACGCAAGATATTGTGAAACTACCGCCGGAAATCCAAAAGGGATTTAGCCTTGAGCAGCATATTTTCCTGTGTCCTAACCTTCGAAAGGGGCTAATATATCAAATCTTCGACGATTGGACTGTATTACCATTCACGGAAGAAAACACGCTTAAAGGCGGTCATGGCGCATATGGAACGGTTTGTAAAGTGAAAATCCACAAGGATTATCAAAAGCTCCACGTACCGCAACTTTCTGGGACGGGTATGGTTGCTGTAAGTGTGGCCACGCACTCCCGCACATACGACGTGTACACTAATACAGGAAGGAACCTTATTTCGCTAGAAAGGAAATCAAGAAGGACCGGTATGAAGCATCGACATTCGAATCAGAAAGACAAGCCCTTGAAATCTTGATGCAGATTAAGCATAAACACGTCATTGAACTTTTGATGGCATACCACCATGCGAATACATACAACCTTCTATTCCCTTTAGCAGACATGAACCTTGCGACCTACCTTGAGCGAAATGAAAATTTTCCTCATTCAATACACGACCAGATTCAGCTATGGACGCAAGTTGAGAATGTGATGTCGGCACTCCAATCGATCCACAATATCACATTGATAGACGAATCTCTACCCCGGCATTTCCTTGGATACCATCATGACCTCAAACCACAAAATATACTCATCTTCAACCGTACCTTTGTCATAGCAGATCTAGGCCTCGCGAGATTCAAACCTTCGGAAATGAGCTCGAAGACTGGCTTACGACATGGTACCAATACCTATGGACCTCCGGAAAGCCATAAGCGTGTAAACGACGACTACCCTATCATAAGCCGCAAATTCGATGTCTGGTCGCTTGGATGCATTCTTGCAGAAATCATAACATTCGCTTATCGAGGACCAAATGGAGTGATGAGTTTCAGCACAGCGCGAACCACGGCTGACCTGGAAACATGTTCCGAGGACGATTGGTTTCATGACATGAAGGATGTTAAGCAGGAGGTACTTGAATGGCTGAAAAGTTTGCAAGCTTTGGAGAGTAACGACGAATTTCTCTCGGGAGTGATCTCGTTAGTTCGGGACATGCTTCACGGGAATCCGGAAGAAAGGCCGGACTCCACTACTGTTCTTGAAACATTTGGCTCGCTGCTCTTCAAACTGAAAAAGAGATCAGTGAGACAAGAAATTATTCTATCTCCTGTGGAAGCCGGCGGAATTGGTCGGCTAAAGGGATCAATCCCAGATGATCACACAAAACAGTATACTCTGCTTCAAGAAGCTGCCGCATCTAACAACTTGATGGTGTTGGATGCCATTTTCCGTCATGTACCTAATTGTTTTAGGCTTTTCGAGGCTAAGAACAGCGTGGGCCGCAATGCTATCCACGTCGCTGCATTGGCTGGAAGCGAGCAATTTCTCGAGACAATTTCGCGAAATGGAGTGGACTTCACTACCAGCATCCAGATGCAGGATAAGTATGGTAATAGCCCTCTCCACCTAGCTGCGGAGAGGGGCTTCGCAGAGATTTTCGATTGCCTGATGTTGTCTATCAACTGGGAGAAAGCGAGACTCGACCTGACCAAAACACTTCTGGAGATGGACAACAAAGGAATGACAGTGCTTCACCGAGCCGCCCTCAACGGTCGCGTTGCAGTTACGAAAACCATCCTTCGGTGGGCAGAAAAGATATCACAATTACCCGCGATATTGATAGACATTCAAGACGATAAAGGAAGGATTCCGCTAGAAATAGCGAAGACACGGGAGTTCGAAAACCTCGTCGATATACTTTCCAGACTCTAAGATTGGTGCATAGAGATGTTAGCGCACAAATCTATAGACTCCAAGTAATGAAGATGATCACATACTCCTCAATTTGTTTGTCAAACTTCTGCATCACTCTTTCGCTCTGATTTATCATCCACGTGTAGCTCTTGATATCGTAACGCTCCATGCCTTAGCAATAAAGATTCCATCTGCTCAGTCCGCCGCGCAAACTTCTCCTTTTCCTCCGGACCAAGCCTTAATAGATAATCCTCTTCCTCAAAGCGGGCCCGCAGTTCACCCTTCTTCGCCTCATCAAATTCGATTCCATTCACAGCACCTTCTTGTCGATATACCTCCCACGCAAATCGTCTATTCTGCGCCTTTTCATATGCCGACTTCTCATTGGAATATAGAGGCCCTTGTCTCGCAGTGAAAAGCATATCCAAGGGGGTTTGTCGTTGCTCAGGACTCCATGCATTGACATCTGCGCCTTTTTCTAGAAGCAGAGTGGCACACACATGGTTCCCCCAAACTGCTGCGAGATGCAGCGCACTGAAGCCGTCTGTGCGCATTGCATTGATATGCTTAGGTTTGTCGAAGGTCTCAAGCAAGAGCTGCATCACCGCTTTGGTAGCAAGATTGTCTTCCTTGAGCTCTGACCTCATGCAAGCGATATGGAGTGCAGTGACATTCTTTTCCTGACCAACAACGAAATCTGCTCTGGGCTGAGAGCCATTCTTTTCTAACAAGAACTGTATGGACTGAAGGCAACTGAGCGCATTCGTTGCGATGAGATATCCAAGAACCGTATACTCGTTCGAGCGGTCCACGAAATTTGGATTTGCGCCAAGGTCTGTGAGAAATGACGCGAGAGACAAATGCCCCAATACAAGAGCGGTATTAAGCGCAGAATCACCCGCAACGTCCCCTCTATCTATATCAATGCCAAGGTGTAGAATTCGCTGGGCTATATCGAAGTCCTCGCGTCCGGCTTGTGCCCAAATGTGAAGAAGGGTTTGGTCTTCCTCACCAACCTCTTCAATGTCGGCACCCTGTTGAACGAGGAAGTCGAATATTTCGGGTTTGTCAAGAAACACAGCCCACTGCAAAGGACTGAAACCGTGGTCAGCTCCAGAACAGATTTGTAACTGACTAGTGCCGCAAAGAGATATGATCAACCTCACAATCTCCAGGTCGGCAAAGCGGACGGCGTGGGCAAGGGCTGTTTGTCGACATTCTTCGACATTCATGGAATTTGCGCCACACTGAATAAGTGTCCGAATGATATCCATCTCCCTTTGTCTATACGAAGAACCAAAGCGCTGGATATGGAGGAAGGTATCCTGACAGCACTTGATAGCAAGTGAAAGTAATGATTCAAGAGTTTCTCCGCCGCCAACCCACTGATTCAACCTTCCCAACAAAACCCGTTCTGGCGGTATATGTGGATTGGGGTAGTTGATTGGGGTGGCAAGAAAATCTTTGAGAATATCTGTTTGTTGTTGAAGCACGGCAATAACGATAGGGCTTCCGGACTCAGCTCCGAGAGCGGCCAGCCATGGGTCTGCGCCCCTTCGGAGAAGATAGCTGATAGTCCTGGAACATCCGTGTGCTGTAGCCCACGACAACGCCGTTCCTTGGACAAGGTATTTGCGAACGATAATGTGATGGAAATTCGACCCGCTCGGTGGAACAGCGTCCGTTCGAACCTCTAAACCGCAACCATGAGACAGCAGATCACCAATGGCTCCCAAGTTTGGATTATCCTCGAATCTATACAACCAATGTAGTGGTGACACCCCTCTGTTATCTGTGTCGAACCCCGTATTCAATTCACAAAGACGAGTGACAACACTTGAGAGGCCCATTCGACATGCAACGTGCAGTGGAGTTTCCCCGTATGAATTTTTCATATTTGGATTGAATTCTTGGCAGGAAATGATGGATAAGGATTCACGAGTCAGGCCTTGGTCAAGTGCGTAGAATAGCTGGCTCGAATTCGAGAATGCCATTGAAGAGTGTTTAGAAATCTCAGTTTCTGAAATTGATATTGACATTTCGTTGATAATTTTAGCTACAGCATTTCCTGGGCATGACTTGCCTCGCAAGGCCTCTTCAATGTACCATTCGTCTGGACGGATTGTGGCTGGAAGATCCTTGTTAAAGGCTTCATACACATTTTGCAAGCTCAAGCGGGCTATCCGGTGCCCTCCTATAGCTGCCTCAGTGAGGTTTCTGAGGCATTCATCGGCATTTTTCTTCGTTCCGATACCATAGAAGTGACATAAGGCAAGCTGATAGAAGGCCTCTGGATTGTGCGTCGCTGCTTCATCAGAAGAACAAACTTCAGAGAGACGGCAAAAAAGATTCAGGTTGTCCAAGGACGTAGAATCGTGTAGGAAATGTGTTGGGCGGTCCAATATCTATTCGCGTAAGCAGGAGAAAAGGATATCAGATCTCAAGCTGTTAGGCATACATCAGGGAATCTTTCTATCAACTCCAAGGTTTGGACTCTGTGTTTCTCCGTCTGTTGCTTAACACTAATAAAGGAACGAATACTCTGGTCAGTGAAAAAGTTAAGTCTAAGAAGCAGCGTCTTACCTTGTTACTGCATCGTGACGCACAAAGGCCTCGATAATTGAGTTCATGGACGAAGCGCGAAGTTGCGGCTGCCTTTTTAAGGTCGCAGCCAATATCAAATTTATCATCTCCTTGTATCTGGGGAAGCTCTTGAAGTTACTTTGAATTTGGTTTTGGGTTAAGTTCAAAATATCATCTTCTCCAGTGTGCGCGCCAGAAACCACAATTTCACTCCAAACGCTCTTCACTTTATCGAATCGGAGTGCAGAATCTAAAAATGGATGGTAACCCGCAAGCAAAAGGCGCGAGAACAAATGCCCGTAAGAGTAAATATCGGCTGGTCGAAGATTAGTCAAAGCGTCCACAGCCTAGACATGAATAAAATTGCACACTGCACTCACTCTGTTTCAAAAACCTGCTTTCAACACTACCAACGTATTCGGGCGCGATCCAAGGATGCGTACCCTGTATATCAATCCACCCGTCTTGAACATCCATCTCGAAAATTGTATGCCCAAAATCCGACAGTTTTGCTGTATAACCTTCTGCATCATCTTTCCATTTTCTGAAGATCAAGACATTTCCTGCCTTTATATCGCCATGAATGACTGCACAATCATGTAAAGCAGCGAGACCCGCTGCAATTTCCGCAGCTAGCCAAACGGCCTGCCGCTCATCAAGCTCCCCTCCGGCCCGAAAAAGATTATCAAGGTTTCCGAACTCAGCAAACTCGAGTATGAGGGAGGGCAATGGACCAAAGTTGAGGTCAGCACTCTCGTCCCATTTGACGCCATAAAGCAATACCACACTACCGCAAGCAATAAGAGGTGGATGGGAAAGTACCCGTAATTCGCGAATAACGGCCTGTGTAATTGAATCGTGTGTTCGCTGCGGTGATCGTAAAGGTGACTTGATCACATATTGGACTCTCCAGATATCAGATTGCCACTGGCGTACTTCGAAGGTAGCCCCACGACCTAGAAGCTTCGTAGTACCAAGAGCCCATGCCTGTGTAGGTGGAATATAATGGATCAGTTGCCTCCGTTGCCGCTGGATGAGAGTGGATATGATAATGAAAGGGTTGGAAGTTGGTGGTAGGGATGGAACTGAGGATGGAGAAGAGTACGTGAGGGAATAGCTGCGCGGACATGTTTCAAGAGTGTATCCTGTGGACATGGTGCTGAGGAGAAGTCCTACATATACCTGTATAGGTATTGGGTTGCACAGAGGATTTGGCGCGCTATTATGGTTTTCTTATCGACCGCAACTCGCTTCCAGATAAGAGCCTCCCACATCAAAATATCGTCTTTGTATACAAATTCTCATACAAATCAAATATAATCATATGCGCATACCTTCTTGACTCTA
>Ga0307507_10003270_pt1 | contig 31867 bp, 34 predicted proteins | sample 7_EM_MG_FD_207223 | JGI IMG/M metagenome (GOLD analysis project Ga0307507, IMG submission 207223) | Populus trichocarpa ectomycorrhiza microbial communities from riparian zone in the Pacific Northwest, United States - 7_EM | ecosystem: Host-associated > Plants > Roots > Unclassified | place... | reverse complement strand
TCCCCACCCCTCCGGAAAACCCCCACCTCTTATAGTACATAGACCAAGCACTCTAGAACTATAATAACTACTACATCACAACAACACTTTCACAGAATACCCATTCAGCCCTCTGTCATCACGATATAGTACAAAATATAAAGCTTTGAAAGCTGCACGTTTTTTTCTTCCATTATATACGGTACTGCCCTCTTCAGTTAATTTATACCCCAACACCGCACAATCATCTGGAACTACTGATAATTACTGGGTAGATGAGGAAGCTGGAACATAGCAAAATTAACGATACTATATACAAGGCAGTGTGAGGAAAAGAAGAAAAGAAAAAAAGAAAAAGAAAAAAGAGTAAGGGTAGGAATCGAGAGCTAACGTCCGGTATTGTGCACTGGTAACTTGTCTTGATTCCCAAGATAGGAGTCTCCTTATTGAGTATTGGGGGAGAGTGTGAGCCATGACCTCCCAGTGCCCGTAGGAGAGAGGGGTGACTTGAACGATACCTCAAAGGCTTTAAACGGATTCAATGATTATTCCTTTCCCCGGGTTTACCATCTCCCGCGGGAGGATCCCCGGATCATCTTTTCCGAATCTCTTTTTTTTGTGCATATCTGGCACCCACGAATCTATTGGCCATAATGATGAAAAAATAGTAATTATATAGCTACCGGTAGGCTCCTATGTTCTGGCACGAACGCTTGCACTGGCACAGTGCCGGTAATGTCACAACAGAGGCAAGGCGGTCAACTTGGACTACACGACTGGCATGACAAATATGAGACATGTCTCACAAAGACTCCTGTCAAGAGGATATGCTGCTGCGCCCTTTGACAGACCTCCCTCATAGCCTCTCTTTCTCTCCAACCCTGAATCTAAGATATCTCAAAACAAACATGAAAACGCTAGACGAAAGAGAAAAAGATAAAAACGACACCTTCACCCCCTTGAGCATCACAGCATCCCAACATGTTTCCAACTCCCTACACAATAATCCCCAACTCCCTCGGCTTCACTGTCCCAACCAGCAACTCCACACACTCAATCACGTTCTCGGGCTCAAGCAGATGATAACTAGCCTCGGTCGGCTTCGACGACGGACCGACGGTAACAGTGAACAACCTTTCCTTGGGCAAGTTTGATTGCTGGAGCGCGCGAAACATATCTATTCCCCCCACAACCATTAGCTTCCCTCTTACACTTTCAAGAATCACCGGAATGAAGCGTACCTTCATCAGTAGTATCATCGCCTGCACAAAACACCATAGCAGGTGTGCTCTTTGCTTCGGCAACTAATTTCCTGGCTATCTCGCCTTTGTTGACGAAGCGCGGGCGGACTTCCAGGTTTGCTTTGCCGGTTATCACTTCCACGGGGTAGCCTCGCTCTTTCATCACGGATTCTAGTTCTGTCAAACACTCCTTTGCTTGAAATTCGCCGAGTTGCTGGTCAGAGAGACGGTAGTGCCAGGTTATCGCCACGTTTTTGGGTTCAACAAAGGAACCTATATCCACTCCCATTAGTTTGCTTCTCCAAGAAGCTGGAGGAGAGGTTTACCGGGCGTGCGTTCGGTATACCGGTTGAATATGTCAATACACGAAGCGCTCCACGACATGTCCATGGTCTCCGCCAGGTTGATCCATTTGTCGGAACCCGGTTCGCGTATGAAGCAGCCGTGTTCGGCACTGAGGCCCAACTCGCCGATGGGGCCGAGCCACTTTTCCAGGAACGCTTGGTCACGGCCAGAGATTATCCAGACTCTGTTCCCTTCTTGCTGCGCGAGCTTCTTGATACCCCTGGCGGCTTTGTCGGAGGGCGTGGCCTGCTCCGGATCGTTGACGATGCGGGTTAATGTGCCGTCGTAGTCGAACATGAAGATCCGCTCGCCGACTTTACCTGTCCTCAAGTCCTTCTCTGTCTCATTGTACGTGGTGTATAATCTCTTTTTGTCGAGAGCGGGTGTGAGCTGGTGATTCTGGCTGTAAGTGAGCTCCATGGTGAGTTTTCTGAGGAAGGCGCTGTTCCACGATTGTACTGTGTTTGTGATCACGTATTTGTAGAGTTTGCTTTGAAGTTTGCTCTTCTCAGCAGGAGTTAGTGTAAGGCAGGTTGCGATTGCGTCTGCCACGCCCCTTGTGTTGGTTGGGTTCACAATCACTGCATCTGTTAGGCTCTCGGCGGTTCCCGTGAACTCTGACAGGATCACAGGTCCATGTGTCTCCTGCTGACAGATGATGTATTCCAGCGAGGTGGTATTCATTCCATCACGAACGGAAGTAGTCAATCCCAGGTCGGCGACACGGAGGAGTGCAAAGTACTCGTCCGGCTCGAGGTATTGTGGATAGTGGTGCACTGGTGAATAATGCAGAGACCCATACTTTCCGTTGATGTGGGAGACCAGTTCAGCGACTTGGTGTTCGATGGTCGAGGATTGGGAAAGCGACGACGGGGAAGTTACTTGTATTAATACAACCTTCGATCCAACGTTAGATGCTATTTCCCAATCTACTTCTCAACAAATTGGAATGTGACCGTACTCGACCAATGAATTCCGGGTACCTCTCCAAGAGCATTTCGAAAGCCCTCAGCTTCTGCACCACTCCGCGAACACTATCGAGCCTATCCCTACCAACAATAATGTGCATACCCTCATACGCCTTTCTAATAATCTCCATCTTGGCCGCGACATTGGGCCCCTTCGCTGATTTGAGAACCTTATCCGCATCAATCCCAATCGGCAAGGCCTCGACTGCACAATGCGCACCAAATGCATTAACCCCTGTAGCCCTCCCTTCATTCGAGCTCTCTGTTAATTTCAACAACCTCTTACAGCACATGATGAAATGGTCCTTGTAAGTTTCCGACTGAAAGGCGACCATGTTTGAAGCAAGCATTCCTGCGAGAACTGGCTTTCTTCTTGGGAGGACGCGGAATATCTCGCTCGCCGGCCAAGGAGCGTGAACAAATAATCCAATATAGGCATTCTTGCCAAGGCGTTGACGCAGAAGCTCCGGGAGAATAAGTAGGTGGTAGTCGTGAATCCAAATAATGTCTCCCTCTTTATAAACTTTCAGAATTGCATCTGCGAAGGCATTGTTAAAGAGACAGTAATCGCGCCACAAAGCTCTCTCCTCCAGAGCAGCTTCCTCCTTTGACGAAACGTGCTGAGGAAGTATGTAGTGGAACAATGGCCAAATCACTGCCTTCAAGTTAGCATTTATACTATTTACAATGTCCGTCTAAAGGCAAATACCTCTCTCGGCATAGTCCCTCCACCGATCAACCCCAGCAATAGGCAACCCCTTCTCGCCATCACCTAGCCAAACAGGCTTGATATCACCCCACCCATTCTCCTTACCCTTCTCAGCGAGCGCTGTCTCAGCGGCTTCCTTATCCTCTGTGCTAATCCTGATTATTTCATCCTCCTCCTTCTTCCCGTACGCCCACTTCATGGTCATCCTATCCCCACCATTGTCGATCACAGGAACAGGCGGAGGAACATGAAAACTCTTGGTTCTTCCCAACCCTCCAGCCCCAATCATACCCCCAGATGCCATGCCGCCACCAACCTCCGCATTTGTCTCCCCCTTGAGTTCCTGAACCTCTCCCGTCCAGCCAACGAGTACCTTCTCCCAGCCACCATCGCTGAGCCTCTTGAGAGAGTCATAGAGGGCGGAAGATCCTCTTCGATTGCCAACCTTCCACGGTCCCCCATGACGATATCCAAGTGTGTAGGGTAAGAAGCATGCAGCAGAGATGACACGACCAGTGAGAGGCAATCCTTGCGGAGCATCTGTAGGAGCAAACGTCTTTGCAATTGACGTTTCGTTCGCGAGTGGGGATGGCACGTGTGGTTTGTTTGAAGTGAAGGAGAGAATTCGCTGTGTTAATAGAGCCTCAAGAGGCGGCGCACTGGTAGAGCTATCCCTCATGCTTTTTTGATATCTTGATTGAATTAAGGAACAAGAGCGAAAATGGGGGGAAATGGGGGGAGAAAGAATGGAGGAGGAAAGAAGGAAAGAGGGATAGAGGGGCAGAAGTTACGTCATTATGCTCTCACGACCCTACCGGTACTCCCTAACTCCTACACTTCCAGTCACTCGTTAAATTAAGTTTGCTTCTCATGCACCCATTCTCTGGCAAGTTTACTCGCCAATTAATTCCCGGCAAATCCATACTGTAATTTCTTCGTCCCGGCCATTGCTACAATTCTTTAGCACTCATACAACCAACAAACCAAGACACGTTAGGTCACTCTACTGACCCCCATCGTACCTGCAGCGATCTGTCCCAGTTAGGGCAGCGGCTTAAACTATCGAAACCTCAGCCCTCCTGGAAAGTGCGGGAAAGCAGTAAAGAATGAATAAAAGCCCTCACTAATTCAACACAGAATTTGATCCGAGCAATTGAATTGTTCTACAGATGAGCATTAAGTATCAATCCTAGTCTACGTGTATGCTCGTGTGAGAATTTGACTTTTTATTTTCCTACCCGTCTGTTCCGCGGGTGGTAAAGCCCTTCTCACTAACCCGATGGAACGAAAAAGCTAAGGAAAGTGAGGAAATAAACAATGGCAGGATGGTAGGGGAATCGCCGAGACACGAAACGAGGATCACGAATCCATCGGTATAATCAGTCGAGGAAAACATACAAGACGCAAACATCACTTCCAAAGAAAGAAAAAAACAAAGCCCAAGGTTTCAAATATTTGGGACATTGAGAATCCAATGTTCCCTCTACCGCATAATCTCCTCATAGATAAGCCCTGTGGAGGGGGGGGGAAGTTAGCTTCAACATCGTCCTCTTGAAGGATACCAAGGAAACAGAGCTTACCCTTCAACTGCTCTTTGCTCAACTCATCCTTTCTTCTATCAAAGTCAAAGAACTCATCGGGAATTGGCGGTGCGGTAGGCTCGTCCTCAGGATCATGGTAAGGCTCGAGGTAAGGGTGCTTCAAAGCATCCTCGACAGTAATCCTTTTTGCAGGGTTAAATGCCAATAGTTTCTCCAAAAGATCAAGCGCCGAGACGGATGTCTTGGGGAACATTGCGGAGAAAGGGATTCTTTTCTTGAACGGAAGTGAGCGAATGTATTCACGCGCACGGCGAGATTTGATTCCGTAGTAATCCTCCATGGTAGGTGTTCCAAGGACATCCAAGATCAAAGTGAGTTGATGATGATCTGCCAAACCACTGTTAAGACTTTTCTCAAACAAATAGGATAAGGTACCACACGTACAATCCTTTCCCGGGAAGAGAGGTTTTCCACTCAGCATTTCTGCCAAAATACAACCCACACTCCAAACATCAATAGCCTTGGTGTATTCCTTGAAGGTCAACATAATCTCTGGAGCTCTGTACCATCTCGTAGCAACGTATTCAGTCATAAAACCGGAGTTGTCTTCAGTGCTGGCAGCAGATCGAGCAAGTCCAAAATCACAAACCTTCAAATCGCAGTTTGCGTTGAGCAACAGATTCGAAGGTTTGAGATCTCTGTGCAAAACATTGGCTGAATGCATGGCTTTCAGCGCACGTAGGGTCTGGTAAATGAAGTACTGGCAGTGGTCATCCGAAAGATCTTGCGTACGAATCACACGATGCATATCAGTTTCCATAAGCTCCTATTTCCCGTTACCGGTCAGCAGGGGCAAGCAAGCTACTACCCGTCAGTCATATGAGCCACAAACCTGGATGAGATAGACTTCGGTAAAGGTCTCATAGTTCCTCGGCTTCTGGATATCCAGAATACTGATAATATTCTCATGATTGAAGTATCTCAACAACTTCATCTCGCGAAGAGTCCTCAAACAGAACATACTATGATCAAATGGAGTGATCTTCTTAATTGCAACTTTTTGGTTAGAAGGCTTGTGAAGTGCCGAGCTAGTCGGGCGATCAGCATCTTCACTGAATCAAATGAAGTATAAAATACATACCACACTACTCCGTAAGCTCCTTCGCCAACAACATCCTGAATCTCATACTGATCGCTAACATTGAAGGAAATTTTCCTTGAAGAGGAATTATGTCTAGACATCGTTCTTTCTGCTGTTCTTCGCAAATGCCGGTTCACGAAGTCTTATAGCGGGAGAATACGGAGAGAGAGGAAAAACGAGAATACAGTGAGAACTATCTCGTCTTCTTTTGTTAAAGGGGAGGGGAGGGGGTAGATATAAAGACGGAAAAAATAGTTCCGGAAGCGAGCCTAGCGCTAGGAGAATCTGAGACAGGACAGGACCTCTAATGCACAAGCGCAAGTTCCAACATGTCAGCTTCCTGGAATTGCGTAAGGATTTATAGGTGAGGAGTCGAGTAGGGAGGGAAAGCGTTGATAGGTTCGGGTAAGAACAGACGAATGAACAGCAACTTACAAAATAAGAAGGACGTCCCTGTCAAATAAGGAGTGTTCTAGTTATAAAGTCAGAAACCAATAAAGGAACAGAGATCCCTCTAAGAGGTTACGGACAAAGCGGGTTGAGGAGAATGGAGTGGGGGAGGAAAGGGGAGGAAGAAGGAAGAAAGAAGTGGGGATGGGGGATGGAAGGGGAGGGAGGCGGAGGAAGTAATAGCAAGCGGAGGGTGAGAACTCAGTCGAAGCGGATCCCGATAGCGGGGCCTGTCCATGGCGCAGACTGAGGGGTTCATGTTTACTTAATAACAGGAGCCACCAAACCCCACAATTTCATAGCACCCGAAAAAGGAAGGGGGGGGGGCTCTGGAGGGAGGCATGGAGTAAACGAAGAAAAGATTGAATGAATGAAATGGCGAGACGAAAGTTGCAATCCGGCGATAAATGATGAAGGGTTCTTCAAGATATGTGACGCGTGTGTGGAATGGAGAGTAACGATAGTAGAAGAAGAAACAAACCGTGGATTGAAGATGTGAAGGTTAGTGTAAATTGTTGATATGTCGGTAGTAGAGTATTTCGGTGCGTTTGGCTAGACCGGAGGAGGAAAGCAGTGTTAGAATAGGATCGCGGGGGGTGTCGATACCCTTCCTCCCTTTGTTCTGTGGGCAGGCCTCCCTCTTTTGGAAATCGGGTTTTTGTCGGCTATCTGCCTCTGCCACACTCAGCCTTTACTTCGGGAGCAGTCCGTCCGGTAGAAAAGAGGAAGTAAGTGCCTACAGCTTGGTAATCGCCAATCGTCGGAGAGGAGTATTAGAGAGAAAGCCGGTGGGGAAGCAACCCTAGCATGAAAGGAATAAGGGTTTAGGAAATGAAGTACCGGTATTGAGGGCCCACTTCAAGCTCCTCAGCCTCGTTGTCAATTGTAAATTTGTTGTCAGTTGTTTCGTGTACGGTAGCTTTCGTCGTCCTCGTGGCTTCGTTCGCTGGCGTTGTGAAAAGTCGACTCCGCCACTACCGGTAATTAGTCTTAGGGCGCACTTGTGCTAACACCCAGCCAGTATCATAAAATATTGAGAAAACAATAATTGGGCGGTCGAAAGTTTCCTGTCAACTCTCTCATCAGGAGGAGAAAGGGAGAAAGAAAGAAAGGAAATTAACCACCTTCGAATGAAACCTCTGTATCGTGAAGGAAGTAGGGGAATGGTGGGGGTGAATTGGGAAGAAAGAGGGGGATTTACCAATTCGTTCCAGTGAGGGGTTGCCGAGGAGTGAAATTTGAAGGGACAACGAACGACAGCGGGGAAAGGAAAAAAGAAAATAGCCTCCTATTTCTCCGGCCTTGTTTCAGATAGGTCGACGACAACTAAAAATTGCCCTACTCTTCCGTGCCCAACCGTTAATTTACCGGTGCTCAGTTGACCGGCGTCTATAATTCTCTGCAAAATACCAGTACGAGTGCAGTACACATCTCAGTTTCCATACGCGCCCAATGAACCTATGTTCAATAAGAAATGGGGCACCTGGAAGCACAATTTGCCCCTTCTATTTGTTCCCCGACCAAAGACTTTCGTTTTGCCAGCTTCCTTTCGCTTCGGAACAATGTTATTCCGAACATCAAGTGACACCCGAGTGAGGGTTGGTGATGGTTTCAGGTCTGCGGGGTTGACTAATGTATCTTAGGCCGGGATAAGTCTGGATCAGGTACCGTAGTCTACAGTCGCACCTCGCTGCCCCTGATGGCTAAAATCTAGAACGGAGCGCCCGGGACAACTGAGCGTCTAGGAGAGTGGAATGAGGGATACACTATTCACGAGAAGAAGAAAAAAACCCCCTAAAAATTAATGAAGTAATTGAGTAGCAACAAGTAACCTAGATAAGGCCTCGTTAGGGGAGTGGAGGAGAAAATCGAAAAAACCAACAGGAATTAACAGTAAACAAATAGATAGACGCTCATTGCTAGATCTTTTTTTTTTTCCTATTTCCGAGGAGCCGTTTTGCCGTGACATGTTTGGGCGGCGTCTAAACCACGGTTTCGGTCCAAATCATTGTATGATAATATTATGTAATTAATTACAGGACTGTTTGGTGGATGTGGCTTATGAAATAGGGTATAGGGCTACTTCAACCATGGTTCGCAAACATGTCACGCCAAACAGCTCCTGAGTCCATGTCCCCCTCTCAAGCAGCAAACTTTTTATATCCATATAAGAAACAAAAACTTAGCCGAACCCACTGGATTATTTTTGTTAAATCTGTGGATTGATTTAGATACCCGAGTATCATACAAGACCAGGGTTCATCCATTGCATACAGCCTAAGTTATAGCATTAAGGCGGAAAGCACTAACAAAGGGAGGGCGTTTCCCCTACCTAATGCCCTTGAATCCTACCATCCCTCTACTGTATTGTAGTATGGAATTGACCATACTGTACATCCTCCTCCGAAATAAGAATGGTAGGGAAAAAGGGGAAGCGCTATTAGTAGACACTAGCACGAAAAGTAATAATCAAATACTATTAAATGTTTTATTATTCAAGTCCTGTGGTAATAGGGCAAACTCTTACTCTGTTTTAAGTGTCTAGAGGCCTTGACGATACCTGCAGCTAAAGCTAGCCTAGAAGTACTGGTCTCCCGAGAGGGGTTCTGTGCAATAGGTTAGAGAGGACCCGAAGGTCTAATTGTCTGGAACAACCCGCACCTATAGGCTTGGGGTCCATCAAAGAAGCAGGTAATCACCCAGAGGTTTTTACTTCCTATGGCTTCCTATGGCACGTAGACACGAGCGCCACTATCAACCCTAGAGTTGTGTAAACCACAACCGCAAAGACTGGTGTCTTCGAGTATGTGAGGGGGCACCATTGTTAAATCCTGTACTGAAGTTGGCATCTAGGCCCAGAAAGCTTCAAAGTTCGGCCTGGAGGGATTGTAAAAGTGGGCCTGGTATTTTGCCCCGTAACCACATTCCTTACTAAAAAAGGACGAAAAGCGGGATCCGGGAAATTGTGATGAAGGAGTTTGCATGAATTAACTGGAATATACTTACTGATTTATGGGGTATCCGGATACCTAGGCACTACCGGTATGGTAGCCATTAGTATTTTCCGAGGCATCCGGACACTTTCTGAATTAACTTAGCTAGTAAAGCGGTTGTGAATTGGGCACTCTGGTGGCGGTGAGGAGGGTATTAGGAGGAGGGTAGTTAAGAGGCCGAGGAGCACTTGGCTTATGCTGTACCCCCGGAAGCGGGCCACACACACCATGTTTGCCGCATGCTCTAACCGCTATTGTTAGATATTTGACTGGTACAAAGGTAAAATCCAGTTGTCTGGAAATAGGTAGTGATACATTTGGCTGGCTAGCCTCGAATAGCTTTCCTATAACTTCTTCTAGCCTCGTCGTCGACCACAGGGTGGAGATCCAGGGCAACAGGGTGCGACTGTATACAAGACGGGAGATGGCAGATCAGTAAAACCATAGGAGACTTTAGATTGTGCTTTACTCACACAGGTATTTGTGCTGTCTGAAGAGAAAATAGCAAATGCACCAGTGAATTAAAGTCGACCAGAGGAAAAATAATAATGGTGATCACTCGGGCAATCCACTATCAGGTAAGCAACAGAGCTAAACTGTAATAGGCTCAGCTGAGCGAGTTAATGAAACTTACGAAAACCAGTTATGAGATCCAACAAGTTCGGGCCATACAACTGTCAACTAAACACTATTCGTTCTCGAAGCGTTTTTGTCTCTAACTGCGGAAGTCAGAGGTACAAGCACCAGAGGGAATGATTTCACACAAGAAAACCCCTACCTTGTACTCGAGTACACAAACATCTCCCCTAATTGTCCAGGTGGATGCGGTACGGCTTACCGGAAGCCGTACACAAGCCTACTGGTATGGAAACGTGGGGGACGTGCAAGTTGGGGATTCTAAATTGAGCAGGTTCCGTGAACCGCATTAACCTCCAAGTAAGGTAGAATTGCCCAGAATGGGTCCCTCACGAGGTGCGGATCCCAAAATCTGCCAAAAGAGGTTAGTGGGTGAACTGTGTGTGTCTCTTGTCGGTGAGCGAAAAAGCCCTGTTGGACTAAGCAGTGGTGAGAGAGCAATTCAGTTGGAAAGGGAGATATAGCGAGCATCGGCGTTGAGTCAGAGTAATAATGGTGTGATAAGTTAGCACAAACACCGTCATCCCCACAAATCAAACCCTTCAAGATCCGTGTGAATGGCACGTCAAGACTCCCAGAGCAGATCCAAAAACACCTACAAATCACTGTGAAGCTAATGCGATCTGAGTCTAGCACGGGCGATGTCTGGAATGAAGCCTGTCATCACGTCCGAACCCGCAACCTGCTAGAGGCCCGACAAGCACAGTAATGCCTCACATCATGACTAGAAGCTAATCGGCGCTGCGCAAGAGCAAACAACTAAATAAGTAAATACTCACATATTCATGCATCAATGTCGTGAAACATATAAATTTGGACAGCCGGCCGCGGGCATCTGCACAAAGCGGGCTCTGATACGGTACGGTAGTGAGGGGCTGGTAAACTCGAGGGAGCAAGAAAAGTTCTTCCTTTTCCCCATCCGGAGACATTAACAGGGATTACTCGCACTAGATATGCGGTGAGATCAGGGATTTCAGCCGCTGGTCACGTCGTCTCACTCGAATCAGGATTAGATGGTGGAAATTTTTTTAAAAAAAGAAAAGGAAGAATGCACCAATCTTTACTTCATGGAGAGAGAAGCTTGAGCTGGGCCGTGAAGGTAAACCCCTCAGAACGTGGTAGGCATTATCCTTGACGAAGTGAAAGCAATGCCGAGGTAAGATGGAACGAAAGTAGTTGTGAAGAAAAGAGGATGCCCGGAACATGCATTGCATCTTGCATTCGACCATCGTATGGGGCCCAATGTGACGTTCGCTACCAAATGAGACGTTTTTGGCATTCGTCTCATCTCGGGGAGCAGACCCGATGCATTGGTGGGCTGTTGACAGCGCATGAAGAATTTCAAAGCAAGAGGCCTCCGTCCTACATACTGTGGACAGTGCGGAAACCCCAACCCTTGGAGATGGAGACTAACACACCTCAGCAATATGTGCCCTTGAGAACTGGGTGAACTGCAGGGCAAGGTGCAACACAACCACAGATAACACGGACAAGAAGAGCAGGGGAACAAGGTCCAGTCAGGTGGTGATATCTTGTGCAACAATGTGACATGTGCTTGTCAGGCTGCCAATTCTCAGGAAATTGGTGGCGGTTGCAGATTCTGTTATGTGCTTGCAGGTAGATGTTGTCTGGTATGGTATTGTGCGGTATGGTACAAGTATCGTGGATTACAGTATGATATCCCTACCATATCGCAGAGTAAGAGCACCGATATTCCATTTTTTTCTTCTTCGAATAGGGGGCTTGATCCCTAAGGGGATAGCTGACTGTTTAATAAATTGCGATATTGTTAAGGTTTTCGCGTGTTGACGAAATAAGTCAAGGTAGGACAATAATATTATACTGTAGCTTTCTCCAAGGAAGAAACATTTCATCTGATTCTGGTATTTAATAGGAGACTGAGGAACGAGAATTGTGACATCCATCGGCTACCGCGGAAACGGGTAGGTATCGTCCGATTCCACCAACCAGGCACCGGGCAGGATAAAGAAATCATAATTAAGCGAGTCACGTGAAGCTTTAAAAGCGGGGAGAGGAAACACGGCCGGGAAAGGAAGGGGAAAAGAGAGATGGGGCGGGAGAGGGCAAAAAGAGGTACAATAGTCTATTTGTACTGTATGTGTACGGTGCTCGTAATACAGAGAAAAGAGCTCAGACGGAAGCATGGTTACGTCATACGGGATGAGTTTTGTTGGACAAGTTTATCGGTATTACTTGCCTGGCACCCAACAGGACGGAGTTGTGAGATGTCCCGTGGGGTGGGGTGGGGTGGGGCGGGTGGTTATTTTATTATTATTATTATTTTTATTTTTCCCCTTGATAGTGCCAGTGATAGTACAAGTAGGGTAGGGTACAGTATTGTTTTGCCTTACCGTCATTATTTCCGGGGTAGCAAAGGGGTGGGGTGGGGTGAGGTGGAGTGTTAAGTTAGCCTTGAACCACTGAACTTAGCAATAGTATCCCACCCATGAATTCTCACTACCGTACTGTAATGATTGGGACGGATCATGGAGTTGAAGTGGGCAATATGTGAAAGGGGGGACCGCATACCAGGGACGGGTGGTGGTGAATGGTCAGAGGGTTGATGCTGGACTGGAGTGTACGGTATTGTGCTGCTGCCTGTACTCGAGCACTGGGACTGTAGATATACGGGTAGATAGGGTAGATACGGCATGATAGACAGGGAGAGAGAGAGAGAGAGAGAGAGAGAGAGAGACACACACAGAGAGGCCGCCTAGGATAGAGAGATACACATCTGGAATGGAGCGGAGAAGCAGTTCTTGGTACAATATGCAATAGTACAAGTACTTGTAGCCTGTAGTACAACCTCCACCTGTATCTGTGTTGCTTCTTTTGTGCTGCCGAATTGTCCACCGTTTCTGTCACCCGTTCTTGAGCCAAAGAGACACAATAATGTCGAAACGTGTCGAATCATGGCATTGATATAATCCATATTGGTGGCAACAAGAGTAACGCGAGCAAGGCGGTAAGTTAAATCTGGCTTCGATGGGTGTATGCATGGGTGGTTGCCGCCCTTCTCTGCAGGTTTCCTTGTATGTATCGTAGTGTTTATATTAATTTTGTTAACTAAAAAAGTTTCTGACCTGAGGGTTTTCTAGAAAGGATGTGTATCATACTGTATGTACTGTACAGTAGCTTGTTTGACCTTGACCTTTTTCCCTTGCAATACCATACCATAACTTGACAAGGATATCTCAATTGTGAAAAAATAGCATTAAAGTTGAAAAATAACAATCTTGTGACAAGCGGGAGGGAGTAGGGTAGGGTCTTGGATGGTTATGTAACCGATTTCAGCCTCTCTTGGGAAAGCCACCGTACCGGTAATATTCCACAGTTGGTGGAGGCTCTAATCAACGAAAACAAAAGGGACAGACCCACTGTTAACGTTATTCCCTCATCCTGCCTTTAGTGGCTGGGGGTTTCTTCTTTCAATTCCCCTGGCACTTGTAGATGGATGGAATAGAATTTGTAAATTACCGAATTCGTGGGGCAAGTCTTGGATAGCGAACCATATCTTTAGCATCTTGTTTGAATTGAGTTGCTGCTCGCGGTGCGGTGTTAAAATATCAAGTGTGCGCGCACCTGACGTTGCATCGACTGACCGAATACATTGACTCGAGTACCTTTCATCGCATCTTACCTACGGTAGGATGGAAGAAAGAAAAGGAATAAGGGGAGGGGAGACGGGGGTAATGTCAGAAAAGTCACTAAACGCTCCCGCCCTAACACCACCACCACCACCACCACCACCACTATTTACTATTGTGCGGTACCGAGACGCAGCCGTCTCTACCATCATAACAGCACCTACGGCACTGTACGATACATGTACTTGTATAGTACCCGCCCGTATTGTACTCTAATATTTCCCCTTCCCCACCTCATCATCATCAATTTCTATCTCCGTCCTTTGGTCTGGCATTGTCTTATCTCGACGTCGAGCTGCAGAGCTCGCTCGTTCGCTTCCTGCATACTCTTGTTGGGCTGGCTCTGCGTTCCCTTGCACCACTCTCTTGATATTCTCCTCCTTCCCTGTCTGGCCCCCACCAAAACCCTTTGTTTTTTTCTTTTCTTTTCAAATACCACTCCCCTCAATATGTTACCCTCCGATGACCCCGCATTAATTTATAGCCCTGGAATTGAGGCTACTTCTACCGCCTCGGCCCACCAACTGTGCGAGCCTTCCTCCCTACCCACAATTTGTGAACAGAACGGAACGGATACAGATCCAGCAGAGATGGGCCAACAACCACCAATCTCGCATTTGCCCCCTGAGCTTCTGGTTCGAGTTTTAACCTTTGTTGGTTTGACCGGTGGCCCGCCCGCTTTGAGGTCATGTTTGTTAGTATGTAGGGGGTTCTACGGGGTCATTGAGGACCCTGCTCTTGACAAGTATTTACACATAATCTCCTTTGCGAACTTTTAAGCCGGTTTAATTCGCTCATCTTGTAGGCATATCTATAAAGCTGCTGCCTTTTCACTTTTATCATATGATCCGCTGCTCTTCCCTCCACCCACTCTCTCAGGAACCCGCGTACCTCCCACCCCCATCACACCTTCTACTCAGAAGCAGACCTACAAGGCTTTGGCTCGCAACTTGTTCTTGTCCCGTCAACGCTTTCCCTCCAAGGTGCATCGTACATCTGCTACATGTGTCCCAGAAGTATGCCCGGCAACCCCATTCGGACCGAACCCGGGAAACCGTGACTGGAATGATGAGGATGCCTTTTGTGCCGCTACGCTTCCCAAGAATGAGATGAAGGCTGGTGCGCTGCCGCCTCTGTCGGTGGACCCTGCAGGCCGCAAAGTTGTGCGAATAATTGATTTTGCTCACTCGTGCACCGAGGCCTCCCGAACCTTTTATAATATCGCCTATGTTGGCGTCAAGACGTGCGGCTGGAGCGACTCTCTTCCTCCGGGACGCGATACCACTGCTCGCCAGGGAGAGATTGCGAGTTGGATATTATTTTCCGACGACCCCGTAAATTTTCCTGAGTCGCGCGATCGCAATTCCATTACCGTTCAACGGGCAGCTATTGTTGGCGGGGCACCCCCGGATCGTCCTGGTTGCTGCCCATTGACTGCCGAATTACAAGCACGTCGGAGAGTGGAAGAGGAGGCGGAGGCCTCTAAATTGTTGGGGGCTGTCGATGCACCCGGACCGCCAACCTTGGTAGAACTGGCCGAGCAGGAGCGGGCCAAGAGCCCTTTCATCAGGCCCGTCGACCATGATAAATTTATCAACTCTCAGAGATGGGGCCCCCCGGAAAAGAGCATCCATGCGAGCATATATAACGCGTTTGGGCCACAGGGTCCGGAAAGGGGACACGGGTCGAAAGGTCAAAATGGACAATATGCCCCCCCAGGGTCGTCGTGGCTTACATCCGAGAAGATTCTCTGGACCATGGATAAGGTAGCGGACACTGGACTTGTTGGATTTGGGAAGAGTCTTTTACATTCGGATGCAAATCTGAGGTTAGTGCCAAGGCTTGTCAAAAAGCAAGTAGAAGTCGCGGCGGTGGAACGACTCGCAATGGTACGCTCGGACGGGAACGAGGTCGTCGTTAATATGGAATGGAAAATGCCCGGGAGCATTAAGGATCTCAGTCTTGATTCTACCACCACTACCCTTGACTTTGATGAAATCTGGGATGAGGATACGGGAGACATTAGAGTGTGCTGGGAATTCAAGAGTTGTGGAGCTTATCTTATTGTTAGTGATGACAACAGCGGGCGCCGCGCTTCGACTGTTAGCTGTTTCGCCGGGCGAGTGCCCAAAGTCCCTGACCTCTCTGGGAAGCTTTCTCCTTCTACACCTGCCTCAGATCTTAAATGGCAACGTAGGATGGTTGTTAGACCTTCCGTTTCGTCTGCTGAATACTGGCTTGATAATGACGGTTACGCAGTCAATGCTTCTGTTTGTGCCTATTCCACACGACGCCACATCATGCCGGCTACTAGTTCTAATCCTGAGAGATATCGTGCCGTAATGGAATTTCATCTCTTGAGCTTGCAAACCGGAGATACTGTCAAGATACTTAATCTTGCGGAGGAAGAGCGCAGTATCATTCGCCAGTGTTACATGTGGTGCTCTTTTACTCTTGGAGATGGTGTTCTTGTTGCTAGTCTCGGGGGTCTTGGGAACGTTGCCCGCCTTGCAGATGAGGATAGTTATTGGAGCCATACAGGTCCTAGGCGACGCTATGGGTATGAAAATGTATTTGTTTGGGATCTCGGCAGTGAGCCTGATCCCGCTCCAGACGTCATTCCAGCTGCCGGGCCTTTCCGTGGCGATATCAAAGGCGAAGCTCACATGACCAGGCCTACATCACGTATTCCGGTGCCGCAGGGGTGGGGCGACTTGGACAAATATGTGGTCTTGTCCGGCTGCGGCCGCTACCTGGGCGTAACAGCGGAATGGAAAACCGCAGTGTGGGATTTAGAAGAGAGATCCTTTGTTGGGGTTTGGCGCGTCGAAAATGCTGGTGGGTCACCCGTCCTTTTCAATTCCCTCTCCCTTCCTCCAACTGATAAACCCAAGATACCCTTGAAGCTTCACCACCCGAGTTCGGAGAGGAGTGTCCTGCCTGGAACGGACTCTGGATTAAATGGCGCGACATCACTTACACAGACAACACCTCCGACCCCGTTCCTGTTGCCTCCGGCATGTCGTACATCAGTGCCCGCGACCTCCGCTGTGCAGTCGGTGGCATAGACATGGAAGTGGACAGAAGTCAGATTTGGATGGATGAGTCCGAGTCCGAGTCCGACTATGAAGGAGAGGATGGTAATTCTGATGAAACGAGTGATGGGGATAGTAGTGATATCACCTTTGGTCAATGGTGGGGTCTCGAGGACTACCCACTGGCGCCGCCGACACCCCCGCTACTTCTAGAGGGCGGGGAGGCCAGCAATGCCGAAGCCCTCGCCGAAGTCTCCGTCGAAGCACCTGCCGCCGAAACAGCCATCACCGATACGCCTGAATACCTCGCCGAAGCCCTTGGAAGCGATGGTGGGGATGTCGGATACATGGGATGGGCCAGTTGACTCGCGGGGTGTGTCCTTGCGTACTTTTGCCTTTATTGCTTTCTGGCTTGAGACGCGAGGAAACCGTTATTTTCTTTCACTCTCATAATCGCTGGACGCGAGTAGGGTGGGAGGTGATATGTGATTTTCCAAAAAGAAATAAAGTAAAGTAAATTAAAATGGAACTTTTAAGGGATAGGAAATGGGGAAATGTAAAATACGATACCTTGATTAGGTGGCTGGGCTTTTATTTCTTTCTGTCTTTACTTTCTTAACATGGGTGTATTACGGGATGGGTCTTTTTTTTATCTTTTTTTTTTATCTCCTTTATTATCAATCTACCTTTATCCCTATTTCCAAAACAAAACAGGCCACCCCGAATTATTAGTTAAGTAAAGTAATAGATAAAAAGGCTATATATTATTCATAAGGTATCACTCGCGCCCCCCCCGGCCCAGCCCGACTTTAGCTTTGTGCTTGATGATGCGAAACTGAATTAGAGACCATCATAGACTACCAACTTACTATGAATGCGGTATCTAAAGTAATAGAGGGATGTATAATATTATCACATCTATCTAAAGTGCTTGAGCTATCTGTCCCGTCTCATTTTTTCAATATCATAACATACCCCGGATGTTTTGCAGTTTCCTTTCGTATGTAAATTTTTTTTTTTTAAAAATTTAATAAAATAAAATGGAGTATAGTATAAGGGTAATGTAATAATAATAATTATTATGGGGGTGGTTGTACTGTACTGTGCTGTACTTGCTACTGTGGTGGTCGTGGTATTCTGTAGTTTTTAAGCTGCTGTTTGAATTTTGACACTGTTGTGTTTTTGTCGAGGGTGGGGGTGGGAGGGGTTTGTATTTTTTTATATTTTTATTTTTTCGTTGCGCGTATAGCTTGTTGGTTGGGTTTTGTTGTGGTGATGTGGTGTGTATGATTGTACGTATAGTAGTAATGTGCGTGAATTGGAGTTGGTTTAGTGGGTTGGATTTTTGTTGTTTGAGATCTTGTTAGTGGGTGGGCCGAGGGTGAGGTATAGGCTGGAATAGTCATGAAGGGGAGTACTATCAAGTGAGAATAGCCAGCTTCTCATCAGATTCTTATAATGCAGCGATACCGCTTAAGGGCAAGTATTATAACAACATAATACTCCATCTCGATACAGAGAGCCATCACGTCAATAAGCAATGGAGAGTCAAAACAGTTCTAGAATGGAGGATACGGAATGGGTACCTGTTGAAGTTCTTTGAAAATAATACATTGATGATGCTGAACGGGGGGAAAATAGTTGACAAGAATGTCTGTATGGATTGATACTATACTATTGTTGGGAACTGGATAAGGTATTATATGTATGTATGTAAATATACTCTTTACAAGCCGGTTGCTGTGGTCGTGCTGGTGGAGGGAAGGGAGATTATTATATCTTTTTCCATAGTTACAAAAAATGGGATAAGTTATGCGATATTTTATTGTAGACTATAAGTTACCTAGCAGAGCATGAAAATGCGCTGGCAAGATGGTAATTGAAGAGAGAGAGAGAATCTGAGATTCAATGTCATGGGCATATGGTCAAGTGAATGGTAATTAAATTATAAAGGCTGGAGTTTTTTTCTTTCTTTTTGGCTTCTACCCTTTAAATCTACACGTTTTGGCATTGGCAATGCTTTAGTAAAATAAAAAAAGTAAAAATATAGTACCGGTATGGGGGTATAACTTTAAGTACCTTACAGCACTTGTGTTGTCACCGGAAATTCCTCAGAATGTAAGGCTTTTTAGTTGCCATGGTTTATGTGTAGTTAGTTCTGGAAGTTACAGGAGCGTAGCGGATTGCTCTGGTGCCCTGGTGGTTTACGGAGAAGATTCTGCGGGCATGTCTTTCCTTTATTATCACAAGAGTGAGTGTGCTGAGGAATGCAGATATGTGGAGCAATGTAGGGATAGGTGTCGTGAGCCATGGAAGAATCGGGATGGGTTGATCGTATTATACTTATACTCCTGTCTTTTGGTTGAGAGTGAGAATGAAGTTGTGGGAGCTACCTCCCCGCTCTTCTGCGTGGTGCCCGACTTCCAAGCAAATCCTCTCACTCTGCCGTGCACCGCTGGGAACTAGGAGACGGAAGACGCAGGCTTCCTCCTCAGCAAGGTTGTAGCGGGAATTAGACCTCCCGCGAGACGGTAGAAGCAGGTTCCAGTGCCTGCCATAGTCTGAAACCCAGGCCGCCTCACCGGGGGGGGGACCAGATGGGACGGGACCACGATTTACGGTCCGTCTTGTCCTGCGAGTTTTGGGGACCGCAGGAGTTGGCGAGGGCCACGGGCATGACAAGGTGAGGAATTATTTTGCGGCCCTCATGCCAAAACCGCAGGTGATGGTAGTGGACTACAGATTTTCTCCTAAGGACTGCGGAGGATTACAGAGGGCGGTAGAGGTCTATAAATTTTGATGAATTAGAAGCAATGATGGGAGCGTGCAGTGGGGAACTGCCGAGCGAGTTGTGTGGATCATGATATGCGTACTGTCGTGGAGGGCTTGGGACTTTCTTTTGGCATTTTTCTATTGTTTTTGTTGTTTAAGGGATGTCTGTCAGTGTTTGTTAGTCGACGTGGGATTAAGAGTTTAAGTTATTTACCTCCTTTCATGATGTGAATCGTATTAAGGCAAAAACCTGCCTACAGATATTAATCTTGTGAGGGGTTACTGGAGGACGAATAATTATACTTGCTGGTGGCGGCGAAGAGAGTCTCACTGTCCTGCCAGGTTTGCTACAATCTCAGCAGGCTTCCCCGACATGCTTCCCGGGCCCCGCATTTTAAGTTATTGTGTAAGGAAAAAAGAAGAAAAAAAAGGAAAACAACCTTTCCCCCATTTAATTTGTAATAACAGCTGTAGTTTGCTAGCTCTGTGTGGACCCTCTTGTGCGAACGCGATGAGCTGGTCTTTGAGACTAACTTCTCGTGGCCAAACCCCCCTTTCGCCATTGATCGCCTTGCGATCTAGGCTCCTTTTCTGAAAAGGAGCAGGTTGTTTCTTTGGATGGGAGTGTAGTAGTGGAAGCAGCCTTACTATCTACCGACCCTGAGTGAACTCCTTCGGCTCTTCTCAGCCAACCCACTTTCTGTTGCGAATTCTATCTCAGAAAGCGCTAGTATTATCTTGTCAAGAGAAGAAAGAGAAGAAAAGAAAGAAAAGTGTGAAAACAACCTGGGGGGGGGGCTAGCGCCCGGAAATCATCAAACTGCGGAAAGGCATGCGCAGCACCCGGTACTGTACATGTTCTACGCGCATCTACTGTAACACTTTCTAACCCAGTGTCTGGCTCGTTGTTCAAAAAGTGAAGTCAAGAAGCTTCCGCTAGGGGTTTGTTTTAGCAGGTCATATTTTTCTGGAGTTCGCACGGGGAAAATGAATGCTAATTTGGATGTTATACCTCTTGCCCATCATGTGTTATCACTCGGTGTTTGCTCCGGGCGGGTTCAGAGCTTGTGTCATTGAAGCAAGGGAGAGCCTGTGGATAGAAGTATTGTGCGATTTGCAATTGGATTTCTCTATGGAGGGATCCAATGGAGAGAATGGCTGAGGCTATGGTAGTGCTTAGCGGCGGGAATGATGCATCGGGGCGGGAGGGGGTAGGCTTGTGTAGCAGGGTGTTGCGGAGGACAGCGTCTGGGGCCTGGTAAGATCTACTTAATCTGAGCTAGTTTCTAAGCCTCCCCGATACTATCTAGTAAGATAGGCCGTGGAGGGAGCCCCTCCAAGTTTCCAAAGAGCAATAGGCAATCTCACCTGGGCCCTCAGGGCCAAGCTCCTTCCCAGGCCAAGACTCTCCAATTGAGTAACTAATTGTGGTAGAACACACTATAACGGACTTGCGGGCCGCTGTTTAGAAGCCATCGGATGATCCCACCAACCTCGTTCGCCAAAATTGAAGATTAATACGGTAGGGCAACTAGGTGTTCTGGATCTGGTGGGGTCCCAGCTCTGGGCCTCCGGTGATGGTTAGGTTCAGATTGGCTTCGTGACTCTCATTTCAGGATAGGGAGTTTAGAGAGTAGACGGCACAGTATATTTTAAGCCTTTTGGGTTTTGATTTTGTTTTGGCCCTTGCCTGTTAGCCGCGAGCGGTTTTCTGAGAAGAAAGGGAGGTGGAGGAATACCGTAGGGAACAGTATGGCAAATGTAACATTGGCAAATCTACCTTGAGCGCGGGGGGACGGGCTCTTTTACACATGGAGTGCTGTGGTTAATCATATCTGAAAATCAGACAGCCGGGGTGGCTGAGTAACAACAGCAGTATTTTCAGATATTTACCAGTGTTGTCAAAGAAAAGCACCCTAAGAACTTGAATAATTAGACCATGACAGGTAGTCCAAAATTTCCTCCTCTGGAAAAGGGGCACTAAAAAACACGCTCTCTAAAATAGGTAAAAAAAAAGAAAAAAACACCCGACCTTACTTGGAGAGGCAACTCCAACGTCGTATCACATGCCCCAATTATTTGAGTTCTTACGAGGGGTTCGTTGGGTGAGTGGCAAGCATGAAAGTAGGACTCGGGGAGCTTTTTACTGCATTCGTCTACTGAGTTACGATAAAGCTCCCAGTATGCTCAGTGGGATAGAGTAAGCCTTTGTAAGGTAACTGTGAATTCTCATATCCTATCGATACTAGGTTGTCTTGTTGAATAAATTTTCGCTTATGCCGGCCAAGGAAACGTCCCCTTGTTTAGGCACGGTACCGTACAGTGCTGTGCTCGCTTTCTTTCCCGCATCAATATATTGAAAGTGGGCGAAAGAGTTTGCCTGAATAACAGAACAGCTGGCGTAAGGAAACACAAAATCCGCCTTGGGGGCAGGTACCATCCCGAGACCGAAACAGCGGGCTAACTGCCGCAATGGGCCATTAAGAAGACTGCCTCGCCGAAAGAAAGCCGGGGTGAGCAACCAAGAAGGAGGAAGAGGTGGTATAGTTCGTTGGTTATCTTCTCGAAAAAGAAGGAGGGATACTCAGGCTATATATATTATGTGACAAACTAGAAGAGGATTACGACGCTATTTACGCAGACAATTCAATTCCCGTCTTTCGTCGTCTCATGCCAAGTACCGTACAGCAGGCGGTGCAGGTGAATGTGGTGAATCTACCTAGGACTTCAAGATGCTTGGTAGCCTTCGATGCGGGGAGGCACGGTGGGGTGCTCATATTTTATACTGCAGTCCCAGCACTAACTTTTCACCCTACAAAGGATCTCCGGTAGATACCACCAGATCTATCAACCCAGACGGGTATCGCATCTCACTCTTATATTGTACCTACCCTGCACGCTATCTTGCCGCATTCTATTACCATCCTGGCCCATTCCATGTAAATCTCATCCTTAATGGTATTTTCTGTATTTTCGCCCTGCAGCACTCGTTACACAGTAAACGACCTTGTCCCCTATCGCAATTCATTTGATATCTTGAACCACCCCAATCCATCCAACCTTTCCCCTTTTCTCCGTCGTTGAACAGCATTACGGACTATTCAGGCACCTCGAGAACTACTGTACCTTCTCTAAGCTAACGAGAATTCTAGGCCTATGAGCTTCTTCGGACCCGTTCCCACTCAAGCTTAACTTACCCATACCCTGACCACAACCGTCCATCCATCCCCACCGGAAATCCCGTACCCCAGCGCCATGCAACTCAACCCCAAACTCATTTCAAGCAGAACCCTCCTAGCCCATATTGATCTATCCCATGCGAAAATCATATTCACGTCACGGTAACTATAGAATTACACTTGTAGCAAGACTATCACAAAGGCCTCTAAGAATAGCCTAACTTACGCGATTTTTAGGTAGGTAAGGATGACGAAATCGAGATTCTTTCACGTTTATGTTAATACTTTTTGTGGTATAATTAGGAAATATATGCTACGGACTTGAATGGATATGATAGGGCGGTGGTGGGTAGCCGGGTGTAGACAGTGGGGCTAGCGTTGGTTTGGTTGGGAGTAAGTGGGAGAGGGGGGTGATGGGTATGTGAGTGGAAGGCCTGAATAGAGTCTAGGCAGGTTGTTGGAGCTCCACAGAACGGGTGCTCCCGCTCACACTAATGAACAGCATCTGGAATAGGCCCTAATCCGGCGCCTACTACCAGTGTACGAACGGCTGTCTAGGGCCCGAATAGCGCACAAAACTAGATAGGTGCTTAAACTGCCGTACGAGGTCCGGATAGTGCCCCCGCCCGGCTGCTCAAAGACCTGGACAAGGCCCGAATAACACGTATTATACAGTCTAGCCGGCATCCCGCTGATCGGAGCCCGGGCAGTGCACAGGCCATGGCCGGTGTGCAGAGTACTGTACAGACTCCCGGGACAGGTGCTCTTGCTACCCTGTCATGTGTCATCTTGGGGGGACTTTTAGTTGCTAGAGGGGCTGTGTGGCGAAAATGGGAAAGGGGTTCAATGCTCTTGGCTCCTTATAGGAATCTGAAAATAGCGTGATAATCCCGTGGCGGATCCATTCATTGTGTTTAGATTTGGATTGGATTCATCCCTGCTCATTTCTATCTCTCTTGCCAAGACAGATCTTGGTGAATTAGGGTTATATCAATTATCGGGAGTGGCTGCCCCGAGCCTTTGCCCAGGTTGTGGCGTACAGCACTCCGATCCAGCACTCTTTCTGGAACATCACTCGTGCGGGGGTGTCTTTAACGTCTGGCAATAGCCATGCCAAGGTTAGACCCCACCTAGTCTTTTAATTGACGGAGTCGAAGAATCATAACGAGTGATGTCCGACGATGCAAGGGTTGAATTCTATGCCAACTACTAACCCTTTGAGACTTAAAGCATCAGGCAGTACTGCCCTTGCAGCAGGGGTTTGAAAATTAGGATAAGCCTTAGATGTACTAGGACCTCGCTCTTATGATACTCTTAGCTTGTCCTAGGTTTTGATGTTCCCTAAGAGTTACTCTAGCCGCAATTGGTTATTTTTTACCCTCACAATATAACTCTCTTGCGTCTCTCGGGCATCGACTTCACCAGAGAACAGGCGACCCTAGCCACTTTGCGGTCTTCAGCCCTCACTCTTTGGAAAAGGTCATGAACGCGAGCTATCATACTTAGATAGGAATATGGGTGCGAGCTTCACTAAACTCACCTCCTCCACTCCATATCTAGCTTATCTGCCTTGGTACCCTATTCTTATCAGTCGCTGCTCGGGAGGAAATGAGAGGGGAAGGAACCGTACCCGGCCTAGATAATACTCGCACAGCCCGGCGAGTTGCGGGGGGGATAGGACAGATAAAGGTCCCTAGATACAACCTGTAGTTTTTAAATATAACTTACAGTTTTTGGATTAGTCTACGTTTTCACACAAACACCTTCCCGGATCCCTAGAGAGGAGGAGGGAAAGAAGGAGAAAATTAACTATGGAGGGAAAGAGAGAAAAAAGGAGAAAAGCCCGGAGTTTTCTATTTCTGATAGATTTGCCGGATGATTGGTAGTAATGAAAAAAGCGTAGGCTAATTGTAGGTTTTCTGACAAACTCCATAGCACCCTAAACGCCTTTTCCTGGCGATGTCCTCGTTAACGACACGCAATCTGTCTGTCTAATACGCAATCTACCCCTGTTCTCCATCCTATAGCCATTCTACAATCAGGGAAATCCATATCCTGCATCCCAATGCCAAATATGGGGTTCTTTCGGGTATTGGGGACGCGCATGTGAATTGTGGTTGACCTGAATTATGCTCCTTTTCCTATCCTATGCATGCCAGTAACCTCTAAATCCACCAATTTCCCCTAGGTTCAAATCTCCTCCGCACACCTCACACCATTCACCGTTAGACTCCCAAATAGCACTACCGGTTCTTAGTAAGTTGGCTTAGGGCAGAGTGTTAGAGCCTACGCAAGCGTTGAATCAGCGACGAGCCCTAGTGTTGAAAAAAGATGGAATGGCCGAGCTGTATATCGGAGGCATGGGGGAGTAAGAGATCCTGGAGAACTTCGTTGGGCCTAAGAGGGCCAGAGAGACCTGCTATTTGTGTAGTGAAATAGAGACATATATCGGCAGCGGAAAAGAGCTCAAGGGAAACAATATGGAAGGCAAGAGAAAACAGATGGGAACAGAATTGCATATCTGATCAATTGATCGAGTGATGACATGAGAAAAAAGGAAAATAGGATAAGTTGAACTCAGACAGCATTAAACCTATACTAAGGCATACCGGCCGGCTTCTTCGTACTCAAAGGTGTAGGAAGTACATATCCAAAAGTAGTATTTCAACCCCTATAGCCCACTGTATGACGAGTGATCATCGATGACTGTATATTCCACCACTAGGGGAGAGGGAATAAGACTTCGGGCAAGACGGGCCATCCTAGGAGAAGGAATGAGAGAGTGAAGCGAAGCACTCACAGGTTGCAACTTTCCTTGAGTAGCCCACGGTGATAGACATCTTCTTGATGAAGCCCGGGAGCAAGATGTTGCAGTAGCTTACTTCTACTTCGACATCCTCAACCAGCCCAGCTCAGAAGGAGCAATCCTCGATAGATACGGTAGATCCCCCTACCTGAAGGTGCTCTGAGTAAGATTCTGGAAGAAATATTGAGGGCCTTTGAAAAGCAGAAAGAGGGCAGTCGGCTGCCTGGACTAAGTTTTTCTTAAAATTGTGAAGCTATAGTAAGACCTGCGGCCTACATAACGCATGTTCACACAAGCCTGCGCCGGCTCCCTAGGCGAGCGCCTTAGACGGATATATTCGGGAACACCGGCTCAGGATTCTTAGTTCGTTGGAATGTGTTTCACAAAAGTGACCAGCAGCCCAGATTTTGCACCCCATTCAACTCCGTTAATATTTCCTATTTACAGCTTTTTTTCCCCCTTATTTACGATTCCTAACGCCATTCTTCTCCACCGGGGACCAAAGAAAAAAAGTAGCATGCAAAGACCTTTGTTTTCCCAAAAAATATAAATAAATAAAAATCCCTCCTTTTCTTATTGCTCCTTCAAACTCCCTTCAGAAAAGTCGTCATCCGATCTGTCTTCCCACAAGCCTTACTACAACAAGCTCCCGGATTCGTTATATCGCAGGGGCACCCTTCCAGTGTTCAGGAGGACAGCACAAGTTCAAGGTCCCCCAGAGCTTGATCTTGATTGCGGCGCATAGTGCTGGTGTGGGTTAGTTCTGTTTTTTTTATAGGAGGAAGAGGAGAAGGTACAATTATTTTGGTGGTCGGTGGTTTTGTGTGTGGTTTTGGCGGTGCGTGGATGAGCAACGGGGGTGGCAGAGCTAGGGAGAACCAAGAGGAGGATAGAGAGAAGGGGGAGGAGGGTTTTCATTTTTTTTAGCAGCTGTATGAGTGTAGCTGTCGTGTGTGATAGCGTGGGGGCAGTTTCTTCCTGGTAGCGCAGGGCGGGAGAAGTGAGGAATAGGTATATCTAACGGGGAGTGATTGATAAATATATGTTTCCGAACAACGAGGAATGCGGGAGCTTAGCAGTCTCTTATCCATTTATGCTTCCCGCAACCTCATTCGACTTTTAGGGGTTGTGCGGAAGGAGGGAATGAACAAGGGTTTTCTTTATTACAGGGGATGGATAGATACGGTAGTCAATGCGGAATACGTTCATATCCAAATACCGGCTCAAGTAATCACTTTGTTTGTAAGATTTGACCTCGATACACTTTGAAGTGGGGAATATTTAATAGTGCAGTGTATGTGGGAAGCTAAACGTGATTCAAGGAACTTTAATCATAATCCCTGCCGGAGAAATCACCAAAAGCAGGAAATAACTTCCTCTCTCCAAGAACCGAGCTTTATTTAGTAGTGCAGTATCTAAACCATATCAAACACGCAATAACTTAATCTAGATCTCTAAACGTTTCCGTAGGGCTATCCCTTGCTTCCAAGGAGCCTACTACCTCAGTGGTGCTGTGATAGCTCAAAACCCCTCCATGGAAGGGAGCCATGCTTTGAGGGCATCAACTGCCATATGGCGATACCGCTCTTACAGCCCGTGGCAGTGGCTTGTCACTAAGTATCATTGATACGCACTGTTTAAGTCAGTTGGTATTTGTGTTGTGCGCCAAAAGGGGCAGGGCGGCAGTCAAGAGCAATGCTGAGCCTGGAATACGTTATTACGAGCTCTCAACACTCCTCTAGCAGCGGCACCAAAAAAAAACAGAGGGAATCGATCCCCATGGTGAACATACTCCCTATCCTCTCCATAGCTATCACGGTCTGTCCCCATTGGCGCTCGCATCGCTTGGGCACTTCCAAGTTCAAAATCCTCACCAACCTTTGACGCATCCATGGTTAGGATAAATAATCGGATGGTCTTACATGCAGGCATTTTGTTTCAATTACCGTAGGAACCCGGGCAAAACGAGCCATGTGCTAGGTAGTCTAAAATTTCTTCCTTTAGAAAAGGGGCGAACACCAAAAAACTTGCGTTCCGGGTAGATAAGAAAGAAAAAACACCAGACCTTGCTAGGAGAGGCAGCCCCATCGTCCAAGCCCAGGGTCTGTTTGTTCAAGTTCTTACAGTACCGTACTCGAGCACGTTACGCAAGTGAACTCTCTGATGTAGCATATGGGCTGCAAACAGCGTGAGGATTTGAATGGCATATTGATCAAAGAAAAATAGCAAGGCCATGATACCTGTGCAGTGCTAGCTCAGTAAGCAGTTGATGTTCTCTTGTAGAACGGGTTAACAGGGTAGCCCTTGGCGCAAGAAAATCCTTTTCCAGAGGTTTTCCTTTGTCTGTTTTGCAGGGTACTGTACTGTGCGATATAAAGTTAGAGCACTACTCGAGTAACCACCACCCTGCATGCACCACAATATCGAATTGAACTATACGTGGACTTCGTCGAAGGTCGCACCTATCGTCCCGGATGGCCAGGATCCGGAGCGGACGATCTAGGACGACAATGGATCTAGGAGAGTGAGATGGTGGGTGAAATCTTGAGAAAATTAATTAATTAATTAATTAAGCAGCAATAACATAGGACTTAAGTGGAAGGTGTGGCAAGGAGTAAGAGATATAAGAAACAAAGAAAATTGCAATACTTGCACGTCTTTGCCAAGAAGGCCTCCGTGGTCCAAATATTTTGGTGAGGACTCCAGCAAAATATCGCCTAGCTGAGGCCTTCTTGGCAGATACACGCGGGTAGATAGTCCGATGCCCGGTACCAGATCTCCTTTCCTGTACCAGTAAGTGGGTCCTCCTCATGACGCGGCCCGCAAAACTCTCATATTGAACCAAAAGGTCCGACATTCCTCCCCAGGTCCGAAATGTCCACCGACAAGACCCGCTGACAAACCAGACCACCCCTTTCCATCTCGCCCAACGTCCAACAACCGCACGGCCGTTTAGACTACCGTACCCGCCCCAAGCCATCACCTAACCACAACCACTTACCATAAAAACTACAATAATCGAGCCATGTGCTAGAAATCTAATTTCCATTCTACTAACGTTAACAATCCAAGGTTATCGCTGTACAGTATGGGATACTGTACGTGTACGAGTACTCCCTCTCACCAAGGGCCCCCTAAGGAAATCTAGCACCGCCTCTCTCGCAGTACTCGTACAGTACATCCGGAAAGTACCATCCCTGCAACCTTTAATACCGAATTCGTTCCTAAACTAGAGGGGACACCCCCGGTCATCCAGGCTATGTAGTCGAAAGCTCCGTACCGGTACTTTGGAGAGGGGTGGGAAACACAGTACTGTAAAACAAAACAAAAAATAACCTGCTAAGCCCCACTAGGAGACATGAAAATAAAAATAAAACACCAGACCTTACCAGAGGGGGCAACTTCAACGACATGGCACTTGGCTCCATTATCCCAGCTTCTCCGGTATCGCACTTCTACTACCGGTATCTTGAACGTAAAGTACTGTAGTGCGCTCGCACAGTACCTGAACTTCACTCCTGCCAGCATCCAGCTCGGAGGAAACGCTCGAGTCCAAGGAATTTAGCTTAGTCTCTACCACAATACGGGGCTCGCACCATATACGCTACACCCCCAACGACCTGGCTGTTTGACCTTCGGAGTAGTGCTCGTGCATAGCTATCATAATAGCATCTCACGGTATGGCGATACAAAAGTGTGGTGTAGTCGCTATCAAATGTCCGGGAGCCGTTCAGCCAAGGAGGGAGGTATTTCACGTTACGGGGCTGATCTACTGGTAACCGATTATACTGTGGCGGGCCTTCCCCGTCCGGCGTTCTTTTGCAGGTATTGGCAATCTTGACGGTGAAGGTTCCCGTGAAGGTGACCTGTAAGAGAAAACAGAAGAAAGTAAAGGCTCGTTATGGAGGCTGAAGGATGAATGCCGGATAGCCGTAATCGGCTGGTTGGTTTGATCGGGCCACAAGATAAAGGATGAAGACTGAAAGGGCGGTTACTGTCAAATCGAAGAAAAATCTCACAATCTTCTCTCCTCCTCTGAGGAGTTTCTACAACTCTTAAATAACAGGGACGTCGTCACTGCCTAAACCGCCCACTTGCTCTACCCCGTAAGGGCATACGCAATCTTCAAAGAAAATACAGTCATGAAAGCTATCCACGAGTTCGACGATACAACACATATTCAAGTACCATAGTGGGGATGATGGTGCGGCCTAGGGATGGAGTGGCCTAAGGACTATCATAAGCCTACAAATCTTTCCTAGTGGGGCACGGAATTTACCGCGAAGAAGCAATGTTATGGCTATAGGTTTTGTGCGTATCATAAGGTAGAGACACATGCAATTGATACGGAATAATCCGGGGAAAGCCGTCAGACGCTAGCACGTATCATACGTCGCCGCATAACCGGGACTCAACTTCCTGGCTCCCATCCCAACGCAATCGCGAGCCCCACCTCAGCCGCTGCTTATTTCAACGTGTCATACTAGCATTTAAAGATTCCTACTAGATTATGGGGTAGGTCATATCTGGCTGATGAAGCTGAGTGTTTGGGGGCTGGGGTGGTCGGCTGTGCTGTGGAGAGTAAACAAGGGCTTATGTTGGAGCGCTGCGAAGCTATCATACTGCATGGGGCTATTGTAATTGTTGTAAGTTGCATTGATCAGATGGGGGAAGGACGAGTGAGCGCCTAAGAGTGCGATCGACCAGGGAAATGGCAAAAGTCTCCAACGTCCTGTCCAATCTTTGATTGCTGGTAAGTGAAAACACATGACATACAGAGGGTACAATATCGATGATAAATCAAACGGTAATGGTAAGGGTTTTTCTTTAATTTATCAAAATGTTGTGACAAAAATAAAGTACAGAGAAAGAAAGAAAGAAATGGTACTCGTCATGTCTTGTCACTCACTCACTAGACTAGTGCGCCGTAGCTCAAGCAAAAAGGAAACGAAAGACACCGGTACAGGAGAAAAACCCCAACCAAAACTCCACACAATATATACACCACGCAAAACAAGCTAATACCTCGCAGACATCAAAGTGATAGAGTCCTAAAACAATTAGCAATCCTCCTCTCCTAATCCTCTCGCTGTCGATTCCTATACCTCGCTTCTCTCCCTCTCACCGGCGGCCCAAAACATCCCTTCCGGAGGGGATAGTCCCCCATCCCCCCCACTCCCACGACTACTCCCTGCCCTAGCCCCATCGGGTAGAATCCTCGTGGTACTATCCCCGCTCCTCCTCTCCACTTCTATCTCCTCCACCCTTCCCTTTCCCCCATCCTTCTCCTCAACCTTAAACTCCCTAGTAATCGTAATCCCCGCCTCTCCCATTCCCGATCCTCCCATTCCCGATGGCAAGCCCTCACCCTTCCCACTCACAACCCCAGCGCCAGCGGTAATCGCACCCTGCTCACCAGTCCTCCAATAACTCCGCCTAGCGGGATCCCGATACAACCTCCTTCGAATCCACCAAAGTAGGGCCCCGCACAGCAAACAGAACGAGATCACGCCCACCGCCACAATCCCCCCGACCGCCGCCGGCGAGAGGGCCGATGCGTCATTACACCCGGCGAAAACCGCCGGCGCAGACAAATACTGCGGGTTCGTGCGAAATTGTACTTCTCCCCCTCCACCCTGCGTCGTGTTATGCCCCATGAGAATGCATGGCATGTTGTAATCGCTACCGCAGGTGTATCCTGTCGGACAGCATTTGCGGTTCAGACTTCGACTATCGCTGTAGCCAGTTAATTCTGCCGCGCACATTTCTCTGTGAGAGGACGGGTCTGCACAGTTGGTGTAGGATGTTGGGCATTTGGACCAGTTTTGGAGGATTGGTGGGCAGGAGCTCGGGGCGGTTTCGGGGGTGCTGTTTGGGCAACAGTTTTCCCAGGTGGTTTTCCCGTGGGATATTGTTTGGTTGCAGGCTTCGTTCATTTTTGAGTTTTCGGTTGGGGTTAGCCCCGGTGTTGGGCGGTGGGGAAGGAATGGAACTTATATGTGTGAAAGTATGCCTCGAGGGTTTGGTTTGGCTTGGTCTTGTCCTGTTTAGCTGGCCTGGGCTTATGAAGATTAGATATTTCTTTTGATTATTTTTTGACGGAGAATGTAGCGGACAGGAAACAGCCATACAGCAGTTAAGTGAAGTGTCGTTCTTAGTGAAAGTGAAGTGGCAGTGGAAGTAAGTATGAAGAACAGGAAACAAAGAGATATAATAATCATAAGCGTCTGACACTACCACCCAACGTTAGTAATCCCACAGCGCCAAAGTGCAGGACAGTACCTAAAAAACAAAGAAATCAAGAAATTGCTTCCATCAGGTGTTTTTGGGGGGGGGGGGGGGGGGGGGGGGGGGGGGGGGGGGGGGGGGGGGGGGGCGGGGGGGGGGGGGGGGGGGGGGGGGGC
>Ga0307507_10003269_pt1 | contig 31868 bp, 20 predicted proteins | sample 7_EM_MG_FD_207223 | JGI IMG/M metagenome (GOLD analysis project Ga0307507, IMG submission 207223) | Populus trichocarpa ectomycorrhiza microbial communities from riparian zone in the Pacific Northwest, United States - 7_EM | ecosystem: Host-associated > Plants > Roots > Unclassified | place... | reverse complement strand
CGTTTTTAGAAAAGACTGCTATTGCATACCACCCAAATTGGAGAAAAAACGCCAAATTCTGGCGGTATGCAATAGCAGTCTTTTCTAAAAACGCTACGACACTACGAGTAGACAGACCGAGCGGCGGTTCATGTTGTGCTTACATTACTGCACCGTTATTGAGCTCAGGCACGGTACCCCATTTTGACCCTGGCCGTTTGGTCTGTTGGCTTGGCGCCTCTGTGGGCCTGCCGGCACTTTCTTAGTTCCGGGGATTATTTAACATGCCATCCGTGCCAGTGTATCGCACAGCTGCCTTGCCCCTAATAAATCCTAACTCCTAGATACGTTACACAAGAATTAATTATCCAACTTTGCCCGCCGAGTGGCGCTGCCTTTCGAACTCGGAATGATCTTAGGGGTTCCTAGGGAGTACCAGTACCAGTCAGTAGTTGTATACTTGCCAATGGTATGGCAACGCGAGCAAGGAAAATGTATGGTAAACTTGAGTAGAAGAGAGATTCAAAGTTCCTTCGGGTATTGCTTCAATGTGGGAGTATTATTGCCCACCGATTACTTGTTGGGGTAGGGAATAATCTGGGGGGTATCGCATTGCAGTTGGTGTGGTGTTGGACATAGTAATCCGGGGATGTAGAGATTCAGCCAATGGGGATTTTGCGATGGCTGTGCTGTGCTACAAGTAGTACAAGCTCTGCCCGCCTGGATTAATGCGATAAATTCGTTAGCGTGCTGCCTGTTAGATACTCGGGGTACTCGAGTACAAATACCACATTCTAGTAGCACACAAGAAGTATTTGGAAATAGGGTCTGTGAGTTTGTATGGGCGCTCAGAGGTTTACTGATTTTTTGCAGTACCGGTACCGTATTACAAAGTAAATTTTGGGAATCCCTCGTTTCTTGGGCGCCGCGAATGCGGGGGGGCTGTGCATACCATGCATATCACACGTGTTTTCCTTCCCCGAAATTAAAACGAGCATCAAGGACAGGATCGAGAAAAGACCGGATAGAACGGTAAATTTATCCTCTGCAGAATGCAATTGATGAAAGTTTTGCACCTAGCGATTTTGTTCGTATTTTGTTTTTTCTATTTCAGCTCCTAAATATAGAACACCACAAGAGAGCCCTAAGCCCACTAAACCCACCAGTAGTATTTAACCGTGGTTGGACAAAAGAGCGAACTACTCGAGTAAACACCTGAGCCCGGAAGAGGCTTACGGTGATTAATTTCCGGCCGTGGCACAAGTGCAAAGTTACGGATACGATGTAGCCTAGGCGTAGCCAACTGCAGTGAGGTACATACTCGAGTACAAGTAATTCCTGCTCGTCCCTGGCCCGGGTACTTGGCAAACAATGATCGGCGGCCAACCCGAGCCCAACGATATCTTCACAAATGTCTCAGACAGCCCACCCAAATCAACATTCTAATACGGTATAGGAAGAGCTGGAACGATTGGACATCAAGCTGGGGGTCGGACTCTTCTAGTAGGATTTGTTGTGTTTTTTCTTTTTCTTTTTATTTGTCCTCGAGGTGGGCTGAGAGCTACAGTAGTTTTTCCCCGGGCAGCCCCCCTTTTATCCAAAGAGGGGAATTCTGAACGTCTTAGCTGAGGTTCAGTTATTCCAGCTCTCGTAGTAAGTGATGGGTGAACTGGATTAGATATAAATCCCGACCGCATCCCTTCTGAGAAACCACCATCCACTCGATCGCAGTATCAAGCAATCAGCAGCTATCGGTCACCATGAGAGTTCAATCTATCGCAGTTTTTATCGCCGCGGTCTTCGCGGGGGTCGCTTTTTCCTCTCCAGTCCCTGCGGCAGAGCCTACCGACGTAGCTTATGGAGTTGGGGTTCCTTGTGGATGCACTAATGATTGTATTATTGCCTGTGGAGGCAAGCCGGATTGCATTTGTCCCCAATTTTGCGGTATATCCCTTTCCTCGTTCCAATATCGTTAGTGTGGTTCTGACTGACTGAGGTATAGACCCGAAATATGCCTGCCCAACGGCAACCACTGTAAAGCCAAGATCGTCTCCAACACCAAGTTTTCCGCCGGGGAAGAGCTGTGGATGTTGGAACCACTGCACACTCTATGGATGCGGGCCAGACATTCCAAAGGAACATTGCTTTTGCCCGCTATACTGCGGTTCGTGTCGTCTTAACACCCCACTGCCCATTAGCAATGTCTAATCTGATAAAGATCCCTTCTATGAATGCCCGCAAACAACTACCCCCCCTGTGAATGGGACGTCCACCTACCCATCGACGCCCACCTATCCACCGACGCCAACCTACTCACCGACTCCAACCTTCACGTGCGGCTGCACGAACTCTTGCAAAATTGCTTGCGGTGGAAAGCCAGGGTGTATTTGCCCTGACTATTGCGGTAAGTAGTCCTCTGGAACACGAGCAGTGATGAGAGATCCTAACTTCCATTATGTATAGATCCGAAGTATGAGTGCAAGACGACCACCTAAGTTAGATGTAATTAGTTCTTTGTGAATTTTTTCATCTTTTTTTCATTGAGAGATGTGCAGTGTAAATCTAATCAGTTCACTGGCTGTTAAAATGTAACGCTATCGTCGGGGCAGAGTTAGCCCATAGCCAAGTAAGGTGTTTGGTATACGCGCCTGCTGTTCTTAATCGTCACCTCTCATTTAGGCTTTGTCCGGAGCCTTTCCTAGATATATAGGCCTAGTCCTTCTGGTCACTGGTTACTCGGCTGCGGCTGGTGCCGGGGCATTAAATGGAGGCGCAACTATAGAAAGTGATGCAGACGAAAGTACAAAGGAAGGATGGAAAAGGATTAGGCAGGTCAAGAAGGTCGGGTGGTGATAGCTCTATGGGAGGATTTCCCCGTCATTTATACCCCAGGGCAATGGCAGACGAAAACCTATCGGGTGATTTTTTGCATACCTTCAGTTCATCGCTGGTATTATACAATAGCCAAATTAATCTCCTCACCCCTCGCGACGGGCTACGGCCGCTTCTCCTAGGAATAGTGCTGAGTAATGGAACAAGGAGGATAGAATGAAAAAAGTATGTAAATGTTTCTTGGAGATCTAGGCGTAAACAAGTAAAGCAACGATTCAACTTATTGGGCAAAGGGTAGTTGATTTATAGGGATAGCTGCATTTGTAGGGGGCAAACTTAACTAGAGCAGGACAGAACACACCCAATCACCACCCCGCACCACCCGCTCCCTGCCCCCTAGGGCCTATCCTCGTTGCCAAGCTATCCATGGAAATGAGAAGCATTCTCCAGAGTATTTCTCCCTGTATCCCCTAAACGGTCAAGGGGCCCGTATGGGACCCTTAATATTCTCCAAGTGGAAGTACGGTAGCCACAATGACCCCTTCTATCTTTCCAGTAGGAGAAATTATTTTATTACTTTTCATTCTAAATAAGTGTTTTCTTTTATTCCTGTGTCTTTTTCACTGTCTTTTTTAAAATTTAATCGTTGAGGTTGATCTTGGGTGCTCGTGTTGTCATTTGGGTTCGCTAGGCGCTGACCGTCTAAGGGATAGTGACCCCACCTGGTAGCATTCATGATAAATCACTCGACCAAGCCTGAAGCAAGTCTGATTTGGGCCATTGGCAGCGGGTTAATATTTGCACCTAGCTCACCACTCTAGTTTTGTTTTTTTGGACGGCGCCTTCTGGGTACATGTTTTCCTTTTAATGTTGGGATAACGGGCAAAACCTCATAGCAACCGAACGATCCGCAATAATTCATGAAACTATATTAAGCTGGTGACCCGGATACCAGTATCGCGAGTTCCTGGATGCTGCGACGCTATCTGAGCACAAATACACAATTACACCATTTCCAGAGGAAACCTTGGCCACACTGATATACGGTTCGAAAGTTTTTGATTCATGTCTGTGGATCTGAGTCATTGCTGCCTGCTGCCGGAATTTTTTCACGTTCCCCTGGTTTGGCACTTGCCTGCCATGCACGGTGCCGGAAAAAATTCCACATATATGATAGCGACAAACATGGTGGGACTGCCGTAGCAGTGTAATATTATACCGTAAGAACTGAAATAATTGAGAATGGCGCTAGGACGTCCAGAATTTCTCTCTTTAGATTAGGGGGAGAAAAGGCAGTGAGAAAGATCCTTCAGCCCTCGGCTGAGACAATAGACCTTACTAGGAGAGGCAACTCCAACGCCCCTAGCGAGATTCTCAATTATTTCGGTTTTTACGGTACTAGTCGGTATAGTGAACGGAACGAAGTCAATCTGCAGACGCTTCCGCTCGACAACTAGGAAGTATCTTGAACTTCCTAGTAACTACCTGAAAAATTCTTTGTAGAAAAGTACCTATTCTCATAAAGCGGTATCTAACCCCAATCACGTATAGTAATCACAACCTCTGGGGGCCCAAACCCTCCCTTATCAGCATCTGTACCAGTAAGTATCTCGGCGTGTACTCTCGGCAGCTGGGTGGGTTACACGATTCACGCCCCTGGTTGAGGGTGCATCATGCATCCAGCCTGATTGAAGTCCCATAGCCCCTTCTGCGCTCTGAGTGCAATATCTAGTCGCTCAAGTATAAGTACCGGTGTTCTCGCTCTTCATTCCCCCTCTCTTTCTTCCCATCCCCGCCAGTGCCAATGAACCACTCGAACACTTCACTGTTGGGTGGAGGGTGGTCCTGTGGATTCTGGTTAGGTCACCGCAGATCAGATTGCTGTAAAATTGCGGTGGATTAGCCTGATTTGAAGTTTATCTCTACCTTCTCTTAGAGTTGAAAACATGCTTACTGTGCACCTAGGGAGTTTCAACGGGCATTACATACCTCCTACATCATCTGGGGACCACTTGCAAAGCGGGCGCGGTTACCCTTGTCGCCATATCACTACTAGAGAAGTAGTAGTCATTGCTGATACTTGCATTTAGGGTGAAGAGATAATTCTCGTCAGCCTTTAAAGGGGTCTCTCTGCTCTCTTTCAATGGATAAGATGGTCATCCGTAGATATAACGATGACCCTCATTAGGCAGGCCAATACCGGTACTCGTAGATATATCGGCGTCACCGCTTCCGGCGTGGTCACAAACGGGTCAAGGCACTCACTAGACAGTTCGAAGGTACTAGTTATTGGAGGTGATGACCTCCGTGATGTTGCGACAAATGACCTTTCCCTAGTAGAACCACTGGGGGGAAGCTGATCAGGGCGGTAATGGAGATCACGATAGACCGGGGCGGATATTTAGAGAAATCTCTTAGGCTTTGAAAGTATCTGAAGCTAATAAATCTGCTCTAGAATCTGAAGTCAACTTGTTTTAGGACACCTCTGATGCCATGATAAAAGCACTAGCTGCTTTCGAAGAACCCCTGGACAGGCAGATATCCAAGTACGCTCTCTGCTGTATCAACAGTTGGGAGCTAACTTTAGCCTATAGAAAATACCCTCCAATATCCTCAATAATTATTCGAACCACCAAAAAAAGAGAAAGAGAACATGTCAATTTTCTGGAATAACACATTCGAGAAACAACACGGTTGTGGTGCTAGTATGGGAAATACTAGGATTTCCACTGCACTGCACTTGGCTTGTCTATGGCTTTGTGCTCAGCGTATCAACACCTTATCCTTTCAACCTGCAAGAGACTTACGAAGACTTCGACCTCTTAAAATCGTATAGGATACCGCTCTCTGAACACACATCGCTCTCACTTCGGCCCACTTTCGTTGTCTAAACAGAGAGATATATCCTCTACCCAGCATAAGGATGGTTACTCTCTCAAAACTATTCTGCCCCCTGCCATTTAGCAGGTGGCCCCCGCGTCTTGGCCGGAAAAATCGACTTCATCCTCTCTTCCACCTTCACACACCCCCCCTCTCTATCTCTCGACACTGTCTTCTCTGTCCGCCTTGAAGCAAGATACCAATTCCATTTTATCATATCCACAACCTACAATTGAATCATATCCTCATATTCAAAATAAGGGGTTTCTGCACCGGGATGCACACGATAACACGGTTATAGCTGAGTGAAGAAAGTTCATTTCTCTTTAGAGAGGTTCTGTGAGGTACCGTATGCACATCAGATATGAAAATGACGAAAGGGAGTCCTATCACTTTGGACCTCTCCAACGCAATATCACCATCATCCTAATCATAATATCGCCATCTGCACAAACCACATTTTATTTCTACTTCTTATCCTTATCCCTATTCCCCTTTATACCCCCCCCCCCCCTCTCCCTCTCTTTTTCTTTGGTCTGGCCGATCCCTTACCCCTTCCCATATTAAAAATCACCAAAAAAAAAGGCGAATAAACTTATCGTAAGTCCCCGTTCTAACCAAAATATTTTAGGCCCATATCATCATACTAATAAACTTAGAACTTGAAGCTATACCACCTACAAAGCATTCACTCTGCCAACTACCAAAGCAGCACAACGGGAAAATTAGACTCAATACATTCGGTAGTACGAACACCGCAGAGGATCCAGCAGCCCCCTCTCGATTCGCCATATATCAATTGGTCTTTCAACAGGTTCGTCACCAATTCGCGTGGGACATCTCTAAGGCAGAGGAAAAACGAAGTCATTCTGAGGTAGATGGCTACGGCAATGTGGAGGGGGGCTGGGAAGGCTCAGATCCACGATCAACCCCCCAGGCGTTTTAAGCTGTACCCATAGCAGATAAGAAGTATTCGGTATGAGGGATCCAAAAAATGTATGGCAAAAAATCTGTAAGTATCTAAGTGCCCATACAAATTTATGCCTAATATTAGATGCTTCTTGCCTACAACAAGTATATGGCAAAAAATACATATGTATCTAAGTACCCACAAAAACTCACCACGCCTGATATCCAATGCTTCTTGCGGGCTATAAGTGGGGCAAGAGCATCCATCCTTTGTGAAAGCCTGACGTCTAAGAGGGTAATGGCTGATTGCTGCAGTCCTCTACAGATCGGTAACTCCAGAACAGTGCTAGATACCGGGGTTCATCCGTGAACATTCCGGATGGATGAAGAATAAGAGCATTGATGTAACTCAGTACTTTATACCGGCCCCACAGATCTTAAGGGGTGGACTATGAGAGCTTGTAATACTAAAATTATAGGCTATTTCTCGCGCGGTGTCTTATGATAATAGGATACTTTCCTAGGATTCGGGTAGCCCCGATACTTGTGTGATGCCGCCAATTGATTCACTACCCCTTAGAAATCGCGCCCCCATTCTGACCGAGCGTGATAGTGGAAAATGAATCCTTCTGGCTCTTGTAGCCTGCCCAGAATCACAACCTATTCTAGTACTATGCAGCCTCAAGCAAAACCAATCCCAGAAAACCAATCACTTGCCCCATGCCTTCCTACCGAGATCTGGTATCTGCCTTAGCTACGATATCAGGGAAAACTATAGAAAATTAAGACCGTGGCGCCTAGGGCGGGCGATCACCGTGCTGTGTTCACCGGCTGCTGCCCCGCGGATATCCATTGATGGCGCCGTGCCCTAGTCTTTAGGGGCTTATATATGCTAATATTTTGGTCGAGGATATCTCGTCTGCGCCTATTAGCTCTTCGTGCAATTAAAAAAAGCAATTCCTGCAATTGTTCGCTTTCTCACTGCCATTTTGGTCGGGGGAGAGGAGCACAATTGAAATTTTGGAGGTAAATGTCCTTTTGTTGACAAGAGTCGAGCTCATGATGGGAGAACCATGGGGGGTAATCGGGGTTCAAGCTTTCGGAGTTCCGGTTGAAGCATCGACTTGCACCCCATCTTCCACGGCCAGTTATCATTCTTTGGCGGGAAGGGGGCTGTCTGTGCCTTCCTACCGTTAGAATCGCCTTCTCTTCTGGAGCCGATGGGCTAGTTAGGCAAAATTTCTGGCTAGGGAGTAGGGCTTCCTATATATTTGAAACAAGAAAATAGAGCACTTGCTTGTTGCTCTCCCAAAATCCCTAGAGATATATTGTCATACAGCCTCGAACCTTACACTGCAAGTAATGGCAACCCCACGGAAGCCAGGACTCGCGGACATAGTAATTTACCAATCTAAAACCGGTGCTCATCTAGATGGCGCAATTCCCACACTAGGGAAATCGATACAGGTAAAGCTTTCGGGGCAAGCACATTGACCCCGCTCCTCACTGCACTATCCGTCAAACGGAACACATCCTTAGATCCTAGCAAATAGCGCTGCAAATATTGCACTCCAAGAGTTAAACCTAGTTCTTTGCCCGATGGGTCCGTGACTATCTAACTTAGGGCTTCTGTATACCCTCCACACCATGTTCCTGCTTTAACGGTTTTGACGAAACTCTAGTTCCACAATAACCTGCGCAAATGATTGCCTTACGTGGGAGGTGCGTAGTAGTAAGCTAATGTGAATGTAGGGTTCCACATGGTGGACCTAATTGCCCCTGCCGAATCGTTAAAGCTGCCTACGAAGCCGGCCGAGACGGCGGTGATGGAGATGATCCTGCCATAGCATTATGGAATTGCCCTGTAAAGAGCAATAACGGGAGTGGCAGGATTATTACTACCACAAGGTGTGATCTTGCCGTAGGTTTCGGGGCCTTTGATCTTACGAGAAAGGTGTTGCAGGTGTTTCTAGCGGGGGAACCTGACAAGGTGGATGCTTTGTGCGGGGCCAAGGTTCGGAATAGAACCGTGGACTTGGTAGTTGTTGTCTTCAGAAGAGATAGGACAATTCGGTATGTATTTCGAGGGGTTGCGAATGAGACGGTTAGGGGGAAAGAGCTTAATTACTGGAATATTAAAGAATCGACTGGTCATGATACAACATGTTAGAAACACCTCCTTCAGACAAGTTAGTTAAACCCTGGATGAATGGAACACAATCCACCACAGTACCGGTAGAAGACCACGAAATATGTGGTTCCAATCCTCCAAAACAAACACTGCATATTAGCCAATCCCAGAATGCCCGAATACCTTCAGTTTGAGTTAACCCCCATGCCAAGCGGAGTCGTACGATAGCAGCCAACAGGTCAAGGGTTGCGTAGCTGACAACCAAACAAATTATATTTTCGTTGGTGAAGAACTATTCGGGCTTTGACGGTCTAACAGGGAGCCCAATTTCATAAACCCAAGCTTGTCGGTGGATTCGATTAAGAGCAAACTTTATGTAGTCGTTGAAGGAGTAACGTTTGTTTACGGGGAAACTGCCCCGGAGGGTTTCGTCTTGGTTTCTTGCCAACGCCTTAGTTCTTATACTTGTAACGCCTATAGGCGTGCTCCGCCGCACGAGTACATCATGGTTTTCTCCACCGGGAACAGTGTTTGGGGGGTTCAAAGCTGGCTTAGTGGTTGTTCATGATGATGCGAATGAAAACTTGGTTCAAGTCGATCGGCTTGGAAGATGTACAGTACATTCGGCGCGGGTGTTATCAAGTTGCTTATTTGGGGCGGATGGGCAACGAGGATACAGAGTGGGATCCCAGGGTTGCGTAACTCTAACCCTTCAGATGCCAACACGTTGTGCAGTTCTATTCAATTAAGTTTCGAACTAGAAATTCATCGCAAGACCCTCATTGTTATATTATTTACTCAGTCGAGCACGCTGTCGCTAAAGCGTCCCCATTTTTCTACGAGATTTAGTAGGGGAGCAACAAGCGTACCGTACTGGTATTTGTGTCTCCGGGGCCAAGAGTTCCAAATCGTTAGTAAGCCCCAACACTTAAAAAATGTGAACCTATTTTTGCCCCCCCGATACCTTTCTCTCGTCCTGTACCGGTAGTAGGCTAAGCCGCAGGCACTCTGAAAAAGGGGTCAATTCTTGATGCGGAGACACAAGTATGATATTATTCTCTAGCTGTGGCAAAGTTGTTGCTTTCTGCCTTCTAGATGACGTAGGGAGATGAAGCCACGTTCTAGCATATAAATTTACTGTACTCGAGTACCGGTACTTGGTCCTAAATGCTTTTTTTTAAAACAGGGGAGTAGGAATGCGGTAACCAAGGCACTGGCACCGGCAGAGCGCTATGCCGGTAGCTTTTTACACCACTACCGTGCCTGCTTGCCTCAAGTATGCCTGCGCGCGGTATATAAACGGGCCAGTGCCACTTAAAATAAAGCCCACTTCCTTTTCCAACGATTATCCTTTCCCCGCCTTAAGAACACCATCTCACTTCCGGCTCGGATACCGTATACTGTAATCCTTGCTAGTTTTTATTTGATTTAATGAGCGAATTTTTCGCTGATTAGAGCAGTAGGACACAGTTTGCCTTCGATTTCAGTTTCAGACTGACAGCTGATTGACAAGCGAGTGACTGCCTATGACAAGCATCGGCAACACACCCATACCAGCAGGCTGCGGCCCTGTCGCAGCCTCCAAAATTGGGCGGGTGGTGGACAGGGGTATTAAGTGAGAAAAAGGTAGGGTAACAAAAGTTATTTGTTGCCGATCCCTGTTCGTCGCCCGCATGGTTCTCGTCGCAGAGGCGGTGCTGGCAGCACGGTGAGGACTGTAAGTCAAGTCGAGGAACCGAGTGCTAGAACTCGGGGACCCTGTAGGAAGATCTTTACGCGAAGAAAGATCGAGGAAACGATAACCTGTCTTTGCTGAAACTCACTTAGGGTACCGTATTGGCTAGATTTAAGGCTTAGAAACGGCTGTGCGACTAGCCAAGGGTCAGTGTGCCGCTTTGCCTTAAGGCAACAGCTCCCGTTGCTAGGGTGCCAAACGGGGGGGAGGCTGTTAGCCAATTAACTTTGCAGCCTCACTTTCCTCAGCTAACTTCGGGGTTCTAGCACTGAGATGAGGAAGGGAGAGGAGTCAAATCACTCCCACAAGCGTTAGCCTCGGTGCCACAGTGTTTGCACGCCCTAAGCTGCCCTCATTGATCTGCGTTGGAAGGGGGTGATTTTCTGTACTTAAGCCCCGCCTGCTCCCGCGCCTGCGCACTACATAACTCTTCTCCGAAGTGAAGGATCCTCGTTGCTTATTTTTGATTGGCAAGGCACGGGTGAGGAGAGAAACTTAAACTTAAGGTCTTGGATAAGAATTAGGTGAGAGGTTGAAGAGAGATGAGGATTGAGCTAAAATTGATTTTTATAGGAAGAGTTTGTTGCCTGCGAAACATCCTCTGGTACTTGTACCATTCCCCTCCTCGCTAATATCCATCAATGACCCGACAACCAATAGGCGACACAAAAAGCGAAGCCAAATATAAAACCGAAGGGACGATTGGATCAACAAAAGAGATTCATGAACAGTCATGGCAGTAATAATGGTAGCAAGGATAATACGGATGACAATTTCTCTCGTTGCGTGATCAAGGGGAGGTAAGGAGACACCCAGAAGGAACCCAACGCCTTTCATTCCCGCACAACAAAACCGCAAAAGAAAAAGACAAATTACCACAAACTTAGGCGCTGGCTGTATGCTGTTCTACTGGAGTCAGGTGTTCAAGAGCGCCCACTCCTTCCTTGTCCGCTACGGTTGACTACGACCGTTGTTGCCGTCCGGGGTTGAGCTTCGGAGGACTCCCAGGTCCCGGGATAATGAACCCGGGCAATATCGGCATCCCCCCGTGGGCGGCCCATACTACTTCTAGGTATTCGGTCATCCTCAGAGGTGACCCGCTGATAGCCCTCGAACCGAGTGCAGGTGAACTCCGAAATCATGGCCGCATCACGGCAGTATCTGACGAAGTCGGGGTGGGGTTGTATCCCCTGTGATAACTTATCCCTAACGTAGTGGTCATTGAACGTGTGTTTAAGGAATCGTTCCCAATTGAGAGGAGGATCGTATGCGCTAAAGGGTGTCCAACAGACCGAGCATGTGCAGGGGGATGGAGGTGGGATTCCTTTGCTTGCAAAGTGGGAGCCGACGTGGGCCACCCAGTCTTCTTCTCGACCAAAGGCCTCGGAGCACCCATTAAAAAAGAAAAGACATGGATGTGTTCCATCGGGTCGTGTCTCGGTTCTGACGGGTGTACTGACTGACTGGTAGGTATATAGGGCTCCCGAGGAATCTTCCTGAAACCCGTACATCTGTGGATGATAGCAGGTCGAAGGGGTGGGACTCGATAGCGAAGTTAAGGAACTATAATCTAGGGTTGGCATCGAGGAGGTGGTGTAGGTAGACCCCTCACATCGATGCATTCTATCGGATCGGTGGGTTGTTGAACTACCACAATCCGCCCCAGCAACAGATAGGTCGGAGGGGTGGGAGCTAGACGGTGGGGGGAAATCGCTGTGCTCGAGGGGTGCGCTAGGAATAGCGAAACGATCTAAGCGCTGTTGTTCTGTCAAGAACTGTTGCATCGGGCTGCCGGCGTAGCTGCTTGGCTCCTGGATGTAGTTTCGCCCTGGAACGGGGTTTCAACAAGTCAGAAAAAGTTGAAGCCTTGCAATGAACCCAATGGTTAGGGTTAGGGTTTCCCAGCTCACATGATTCCCGGGACTGTTCCGAGTCGCTTGAGTTGCGTCTCAGTAGCCTAGGTGTAGGTGTAGGTGGTGCCATGTTTTCCGAGGTCGGAAGAGAAAGCATTGGGGGCAACTTTCTTGTGGATTGGTGCAAGAGGCAAAGAGTCTTCGAGTCTGGGATATATACACACCTCTAGAAAAGAGCCTGCGCTGTTTTCCCTTAGGAAATATTTTCGTCGTTTTATGAAAATGCGGCTCAAAATGATATAGACCGTCCTCGCCCTAGCCAATTGGCCGGAGGCAGATTTTCGGGTTGCACCAGCTTAATTAAGCAGCTGTGCTCTGTGTCGCGGCAATTCCTAACAAACCTGTTTTCCAAAACCCGTCTACTCGTGTGGGCGTTGGTCGGATCACCTGCGGCTCGAAATCGAAGGTTTTTGCGGTCTGCGGGGTAACGACCGACGTGGCCGGCTCTGGCTTGAAGCCTCTAAATTGTTGTTCTAAATGTGAAGGCACAATTGTGGCTTCTCTAATTAGTACAGGCGGTGTCGGACAGGCGTCGCCGTCGCAGGCGTCGCAAGTCTAGAGAGAGTGACCTAGCTATTGCGCATGAGCGATGATAGGCGAAACATGAATAAATGACTCTATTGGAATAGCGCACATGGGAGATTGGCAAGTATCCTGACAAGTATCCTAACCGTCGTCTATGCTATACTATGCGTCAACTGTTTTTACTTCTAATCCATCATACCTCAATTACACAATTGTCCGTCTGCACGACTTTATTTATTTATTTTTTCTTTGGATGGATGCGCTAGGGGAGCACAGCCGTACCTGAGTACGTATCTATCTATCAGGGGCTAGCGGAGGCGATTGTGATCAAACCGATCATTGCAATTACTCTAATATTGGACTTTGGATATCTTTCAATATGCTAATATGTAAGGAAAGAAGAGCCTTGGGGGTAGTGCTTTTATGAATTGTCAGACGATTTCGACATGGGAGCAGAATACGGTATTAAAGATAAAAGAAGGAAAAACTTTCATAATGTACGATAGCACAATCGCTCACGAAAAGCACGGTCAATGGTCAGGTCCCCAAATACGGAGGACCGGTGTGAATACTCCCTACCGGTAGTCTAAGTCGCTCAATTCCAAACTAGACAAGTGAAAAAATGGTAACTTACTGACCTTCGGGCTGTTGAGCGATCAAGTGATGCACGAGTAAGTTACCGTATCGCATTGATAATTACAGAATAACTATGCACAATTGACGGTACTCGAGTAGGGCTGAAGACCTTATCAGCCGCCATTACCCGTGTACAGTACGATAGTAGGGATAATTCCGCTATAGTCTACTATTAGGGGTAAAAGCAAAAAATGATTTCTGGTTCTGGTCTAGGAAGCTTACCACTTCTGGTAGTTTGTAACAAATGCGTATGTCTGGTCCCCTGTGGGGAAGTACTCGGGCTCAAGGGTAAGTCGGGCGCGGTACCACGAAATGTCTGGGTTTATTTCCTAATCTGGGGTGCGCCCGACTTTTGTCGCCCTTACAAAAAAATGCCACAAAACGGGTTTGTATGGTGGAAAGCCAGGGTTACCGTATATGGGATACGCCCGACTTTTGTCTACCCCCAAGTACACTATGGAAATTTTGCAGGCTGATATGGGCGGGTTTGTTTGAGTTGGGGTAGCATTCTTAGGCTGGATTGGTGCATCGAGAGACAATACTCCCGAGCGTAAGAAAATTGCGGAAAAAAAACTTTTCTCGCTTGAGATTAATTGTAGAGTTTTTACAGTTACGTTGTGGTGCGGGTTGTCGACGCGACGAACAAATGACTACTATTTCGATGAAGACTATGATTTTAGTGGGAGTAATCTTGGATGCCACTGTGCGGGTATCCAAGTATTTCATGATATATTAAACCAATCCCCTATCAGGTATGGCAAATTTGCTTTGGGTGTTTACTTTCTGTTTGTCGTTAGCTCGGCCTAACTATCCAGTTTACCAACAGCTTACCTACCGGTATCTTAGCTCGCCCCCTATCTCGAGTAGACTACGGCTTCATGACTACCCACATGAAGGCATAATTTTGCTGACGCCCACTCGAATCGTACTTCTACCCCACAAATAACCCCACAGGTGCGGTACTATTTAAAACATCCACCCTGTTCAAAAAAAAAAAAAAAAAAAAAAGACAGAAACAACCAGAAAGAAACATGAAGGACGGGGGCAATGGCTTAGCTTCACATGTGGAGGGGGCAAAAGAAGGAGGTAGTCACGGATATGGGACGTCTGCTGATTTACGAGAAGCAGATGCAGCCACAACACTATTCAGAAACACAGAGGAGCTTCACGGGCTAATGGGTTTAGAGAAGGAGGGAGTATTGGTAGGGAAGATTGATAAAGTGTTTCTGCCATAGTTAGCTAAATCGCTCCCCCTAAACAAATACGACATGGTTTGAAGAATCAAAAAATAAAACAAGAAGAAATCAAAAAAAACGGAGGCTGATCAGATCCTTTCAACATCAAAAATCCGGCGGTCTGCCATTGCTTCTTTTGCATTGATGTGAGACATTTCTCCCTTCCCCGCCTCACCCTGATAACCTCGACACCCACATCACCTGCAGAGTACTGCGGCTAACCTGAGTAAACCTGTGCCCAAATTATAGAAAACGACACTTTCATACGCAGCGCTGATTGAAATTCAGGGGGGCTTGGGCCTTCGCGGGGCACAATATAACTGGCTGTCAGGCTGCTCTACTTTGGCTTCCTATGTGAGTCCGGTCCCATATATGCACGCTCGCGGGCTCAAGGGGGAGAAAGAAATATAAGAAGCTAACAAGGGGAATGTATGATGTGATATAGGGTTCAGACATTTCCGATGAACTTCTTGCTGCAGGGTTTACTAGTATGTTTGTGCTTCTATGATAGTTTTTTTTTATATTTTATTTTTATACTTTCGGTACGCCACGAGGGATGATGATGACGGATCCTCTTGCTTGTCCGTCGGCTGGTTTAATAGCCCGCTGAGGTACCGTGTGTCAAAGACCGGTAGCTGACATCGGCCGCTGGGGTCAATTGCTTCTCACAGTAGGCAAGTATCTCAGGATCAACATCTTCGGTGGGGGTTATTCTTAAGTAAGACCCCTGCTTCATCATCTGCACACTCGCATGGGGCGCCAGGATCGCGCGCCTTTGATTCACGCAGTCCGCCAAAGTGAAACTTTCCGCCAACATGTCCAAACGAAACCAATTAGTGCGGCAGGCTGCATGTGAAAACTTCATCAGCCTGGCTATCATACGTGTTCTTAGCAGCGCAGTAAAATCCTGCCCTGATCCTGCCTTTGTGTTAATAACCTTCATGTGGTGTGTGATCCCTTACCCCACACATCGCTACTTAAGTGTACTCGGGGGGGTTAGTAAAAAATCGGGAAACTATTTCCGCCGATCCCATACAAGTTTCTATGGAGATAAGGGTTATGCTTTCCGATTTTCAGTGGCCCCCGAGCACTTCCTCAGACTTGCGATAAAGCGCATAAAAGGGAAAGAAACGCGCGCATATACCAAGAGTCAGTCAGTTCTGACTTGAATGCAAATAATTTTGGTGGACACTCGCCGTCAGCAGCCGATCCGTATGGCCTCTGGTTGCTCAACCGACGGCTTAGAGACCACAGGCGGCGGTTTACTAGGCTACGAAACTGGCCTTATCAAGGGAGCGCCGGGGAGCTGGAAATACGAGTTTTTGATCGTTGGGTAACATACCCCCCCTCTCCTCCCCTCCATCCTGCCCTGCAATGAGGCTCAACCCACGTGTGAATCACATGTGCGGGGTTTATCCTAATGCCGAGCCCTATATGCATTTTGGGGAGTCGTAGTCATGCCCCTCTCGGTTCGCCGGTCTCAGCAGGATTCTTAACCAGAGAGGAGGGAGGATGGCTGCCGAGAGGCTCCGAGAGGCTCCGAGGCGACCAAACAGGAATTGAAAACAAGACCCTCAAACCGTATCAGGTTAGGGAAGTTTTGTGCGATATGAAGATTTACTTGTCCTTTTTGCTGGGGATGGTGTGTAATATTCCGGATGGTGGGATCGGTGACTTTGGTATGGCACTAGTATCACCGAGATGGATAATTGGATGGACGCGGGAGAAGAAGTAGGGGAATTAGAAGCACATCCTAATCCTCTGTTTTCGATATACAGGAATACTTATAATAAAATGCCCCGAGCTCTCAACTCGTGAGTCCCTTACCAATCCCGACACCCTGCTCATTGATTGGCTAACCCCGATTATTACCAGTCGTAACAACCCTCCTACGAATCCCTTATGGAATTTCAACCTCTTTGTCAATCTCTGCATGCGCGTTCGTGAACGGTCCCTTACCATCTGATAGCTTCTGTTATTTGGTCGCCGCATTTATGATTCCAAATATTGCAAGCGTATTAGGGCTTATATGTGTTCCGCAGGAGGATCATATCGGGGGGTTGATTTATTATGTGCATTCTCTCCTAAAGCACCCTACTGGGTCCTGAGAACTGACCGAGGGAGGCAGTTGGGGCCCGCAGAATGCGGCGCTTGTTTTGGTACTCTCCTTGCGGATCGGTAATGTTGCTGGTAGCCTACGTAGTTATCAAAATCTAGCAAAACCCCGGCACCACATCGCAGAGGAGATCAACTTACCCATCTCCTCCAGTCGGCTACACCAAGAAGGCCGTAACAACCGCCGCGCTCTTCCTTAGCTACTGCGGCACCCCTTCCCTCCCCACCTTCTGAACCCAATACTAACCTACAAAACAGTGGGTAACGTCGCTGCCTTCTACAAAACCGACCAAAAACCAACACACGTCCTCGACACCTCGCCGATGATGTTTTGCCACTCAGCAGAGGTGATAATAATCCTAGCGCTGCACTTCCTTCTTTCGCATGGAAACTAGCGCAGGGACAAACCACAGCAGGCATTTAGAGAGGCCTGGACGCGACGGCGCCCAGAGACTTGACGGATAAGGAGAAAATAGGCATTCATTCTCTCCACAATCGAGTTTGGTTGAGGGATGAGAACTGATTGGGTCAATAGGTAGATCAGTTTTAGGTATATTTATTAGATTGGGAAGAGAATGGGCGAGAGGAGAGCGGCTATGATAGCATCGATGATAACTGTCTAAACACGGATCCGGGATTCCACGAGTGATTCTTTGTGACTGCACCAATGCCAGAATACCACCAAAACTAAGCTGGCCCTACGGAACAGGCTTTAGTGATGGAGGTACTCCTAAGAGCTCCATGTTGAGCTAGTTTCTAATCGTAATATTCTCACTAGCTATATCTATCAGGCACTCAATCGCCACTGGCGTAGATACGAGTGGCGCTAATACAGTGTCACCTCCTCCGCCGATTGTGTTTAACACTAATTCCGATACTCACCACTCCAGCCGATCCCAAAATATCTAGAGATCTGTCCTCTTTCCCGCAGGTAACTCGGCTTAATACCAGGCCCGCTATTCTGATAAATACAGAGCACTCGTTCACGGGGGGGCTCGATGACAGCTTTTCACTAGATAGCAGACATCCAATTTGGCCTCTCTTGTCATTTTCGTGATACCCCCGCTCTGGGCATTGCACCCCTGAGCAATCCTCCTCTTCGTAGCGTTCTGGAATGGCGGGGAAGGTGGCATGGCGTGCTTGTGCTCTAGATTTTGCCAATCCTGCGGTTGAAATGTAATGTAGTATGGGTGGGAAAAAAAGTACAAAGTGCTGATTATTCGAGCCTCCGGGGGAGGGGAAGAGGAAAGGGAATATGGACCGCGAATTAGAATTTCAGGAATGGGTTATTAGAGAGGGTGGTAATTCTTAGCAGGGGTTTTTGTGGACCAGAATGAGCCTTAAACTCTCAACGATGTATGTCAAATACAATTTGTAGAGTATCATATATGAGATATACATTTATCTTCACTTAGGAGAAAGTATAGCAAGGAGCCAACAAGAAGCGCCCTTCCCCCGGGACAAGTATCTCTCCCCACAACAACATTCGGTGAAACGCGTGCTTGATGCAGTATCTAAGATGCCAAGAACAGATTTATCCAGTGCAATTAGCCGGAGCCCAAAAGTTCAATTCCGCCTCAACATGATTTATTATTGAGAGATTCATCACGTAGGGTGGGGAGATCAGGGGATCCTGCGCTGTGGGGGCCTGGGGGGTTGAAGCCTTATCCTTCTTCACATGACTTTGGGGCCAATCAGTCCTACTCTTGTGGTAGAATCTCACTCCAGGCTACTACGTGTGCCGATAGCGAGCTTCGTAATTAGTGGGGTAGTAGAAGCGGTGCAGTAAGCGTAGTGGGAGCTACGAGTGCTGTGTGAGTAAAGGGAAAAGAAAACATTCTCCCCTAACTCTATTCGGCTGTAAATTCTAGGGGCCATGCGAGGGAAAATGGGATGTGGAATCACCTATTAGGTTCCGGGGCCACAGCTGGTTAAATCAGCCTCCCGCAAGTTTTCAAGAAACGAGCGTGCCCACAAAGTACTAACATCAGCATTTAAGACTGAAATTTAATTTTATAAATGGACGAGTCATAAACTATGACGAGCGGCTGAATCATTACTCTCCAGCATCGACAACTTGAATCTATTGGTCACAATTGGGCACTTTACTAGGCACTATTCCAAAAGATAGTCTTGCATTTACCAATACCCTTTTCCATGTTCTCAACCCCTTTCATATCACTATATACTTCATCAAGCATATATCAATGGCCGGCAAGGCCGCTCCCTTAGCACCTATCAGACACTCTTCAAAAAGGGCATGACCTGTCCCAGCAGCTTCATAAAACTCATTGGTATGACAGCCTTCTTCGTATCCGATGTCGAAAGTAGGACGTATGGATGGAACCTGCTGTACAACCCACCCTCAATTAGCCCTCCCCAACGACCAAAATGAAGATGATTGGAAAACTTACAACATAAGAAATATTCCTCATATCAGCCCCACCTCGAAAGACGTTCCTCGCCTAGTCACCCCTCCCTCTGGCAACGGGCGTCTTGGTGTCTCCAAAAACCACAACAAGAGCGGAGCCTCACGGTGCTGCTGTTCCCTGCAGTCACCGAGCGTCAAGACCGAGTCCGCAGACTGCAAATGATTGAGCATCTCCTTGCTGCAGGGAGGGTAAGTATATAGATAAGAAAAGTGAGAGGCAGTAGGCGAGCAGGGAGTGCACAGAAGGACTACCGGAATAGGAGATATTATTACAAGTATCTTACGGACTCATAGGCATCGGCCGCCTGTTAGCGATACATGGCCCTTTCAAATCCTCCCCCATACCGGGCTAAGCTAGTGTTTTTCATTACTCCACTGATCTCTTTATTAGTAAAGTTCCTCTGAGGGTGGGAATAGTGCCTGCCACAAACTATTATTAATTTATAGATTTCTCGTAGTGTGCATTCGCAGTTGGGGCTCGGACCCCTGGCGCTGCTACGAGTGTGGGATGACAGCTAGAGTCAGCTGATATTAACTTTGGCCGGTTTCCCTAGCAGTTGCTACTTGTACCGTTCAAAAGCTGAAGTGCAGTTGGTAAAGTGGTGTATTAGCCCCCCCCCTGCCGCAAAGACTGGCAAGAACCGTCAAGCGCTAGTTACGTCCAAATAAGATTTTTACCCTAGTTTTGTCTTGAAATCGCAATAAGACGCCATACGCTAACTCTTTGTAGCTAGGACTAGGCCTTTCAAGGCTCTTATTTTGACGCAATCTTAAGTTTCACCTCAGCCGCTTCTTATTTCAACGTACTTAGCGCTTGACGGTTCTTACTAGTTTTTGCGGTATATGAGTGTATTCAGTCTGTCTTCTAGGAGGTTAGTGTGTCTAAATCGTTAGTGAATTAGAGGGCCCCTAGGAACATCTCCCATGGCGACTTGGGGTATGGCTACTACCCCTTAGGCGCGCCGGAACAGTAAAATCCACACGGGCAAGCTTACTCTAGATCCGTAAGCAGCTAGCTATTCTAAATAATGAATATCGGTATGGTTTTTTCCAATTGTCAAGTGGCTCCGCATCCAAACGACTACTAATTTCCAACGAACCATAGCCCTCGAATGCACCTCCCAAGCCATGATTAGGGCACTGGTCGCGGACATTGCTATTCAAGATCTGCCAAGGGATAGCTAACACGAAAATCAATAGCTTAAATCCTCTTTACTGATGTGTTATCGGTTTTGTTCTTATATTGTTCTTGTGCTCCAAGTGTGGGCTTCGTCGCGGCCATTTGAAAAAAGGGGCTCTTGGCTCCACTCTCTTGAATTTGATGGAAATGGTGCAATGTATACCATAATACCCACCCGGATGCTGAACAAGCAATGTACTTCCTCACCAAGCGATGTGATAATTAAGTGAAAGGAAGACAGGCTTAGGCGATACGAGAAAAGATATCGTATGAGATAATGCTTGGCACTGCCTCCTAGGGTGCAAAGCACCGTGTATATAAAAGTTACGTTTCGATTCCGAATACCAAACTTTGCTTACTACAGAGGTCCTATAGTACCATAACATACAGCTAGTGGCAAGAGATACTTGTATACCGGTAGGGAAAAGGCTCTCTCCTGGCCCTCGGTTGAGATAAATAAAAAGAAAAATCCAACAGATCTTACAAGTACTAGTACCCGGGAGGCAACTCAAACGCCCTAGCGAGATTCTCGATTCTTCCAGTTCACACGGCAGGCGAACTCACGGTCAGCCGTTTTTTTCCTCTTACGGTTTTTGTCTGTTTTGAGCAATATAGAAACTGCCAAGGCGGCAAACCCCGTCAAAAATAGGACTACACTGCGGGAGCAGTGCGTGTACAGTACCGGTAGCATCTTGCCATCCCAGAAGGCCAAAATCTAAAGAATCCACCTGGCATAGCGGGCGATCCGGGACAATAGGTCGTTTTAGTATAGGGGAACTTAGGACTCTCGGAGGCTCGTAAGAGACAGCAGGGCATCTAGATCACCGATATCTGAGATTGCCTAGCACTGTTTGATTTGTATTTATGGGACTACAATTTTCCGGGATCCTCAACACCCGGTAAGGCTCGCTGGCGTTATTCACTTTCACACTTTAGCCTGGAATGTTCTTTTTTTCGCGCTACCAATCTGTAAGAATTTTAGGGCCTGTTTAGATGTCAAAATGCCGGTACTCGAGTGCCGGTATTTGAGAGATTCCTGATGGCTGTAACACAAAACGGGTTTCTTGGCAATCTCGGAGAATCACAATGCCCGGTGCGTTTGGAAGTCCATCCGTCTGAGACTGTAATCCCTTCCACATCCCTGCAATCCCTGAGATTTGATGCCGAGATAAAAATTCTAGAGATTGTACGAGTACCGGTACTGCACTGCACTGTACTGTACCAAAGCGAAAGCGAGTGCAACACCACTACTGCACTTGAGTACACTTTTCATTAGGATTTAAGCTTTTAGCTCCACTGCCGTTTAAAGTCTTCGCTTTTACGAATTTTTTACTAATAGGATCGTTATATTAAACACCGCCGAAAAAAAGATCTACTACAGTAGATCCTAACCCCTCACCTACTATTTGGAAATCTATCGGTTGCCAATCTCGGAGTCTCAATCTCCGGACATCCCATAAGACCCTTAAGTTAATCAATCTATTAGCCTACACATTACCTCCGCTCCTAGTTCCTACAAGCGAACTGCGTCGTAAACCGGAGTACAGACCGCATTGCACGATAGTACTAGAATGGTTCGCCCCCTGTCCCAGTTTCGTTTCTAACCATGAATTCCCTAATGTTTCCTTGAGCAAAAACGGCCGTAATTGAATAGCTTCTGGCTGTGTTATAATCCTTCGAAAAACATAATTTTGGTGTAAAACGCATGACTAAAGGTCCGATGTGTTGTCTAACTTAGTATTTGTAGTACAGCGAAGCTTTTACTTTGGTTCCTACAATATTTTGTGAAGATAGTGGGCAGGAGGGACCGGAGCATCACCCGGGCAGGGGAAAACTAATGTAGTGCCTACGACTTTAATTATCGGAGAAACTACTGTAGGTACCACGAACTCACTACCGCACGGCACATCATTATCGATTTCGAAAAGGTTGTTGGCGTGTTGATTCTTCAACCTCCTCAAATCTCGTTTTTTTCAGACGCTACAGCAGGGATTCAGATTGAGAAAGGTAAAGTCTACAGCTAAAAGTAGTAAAATGGGTTGTGGGAAATTGTGTTAGAGGCGGGGAAAAACAATCTTTGGGAAATTCTAGTACTGACGGGCTTTTCGAAATCGATACCAGCTCCCGGTAGTACTGGCAGATTGATATTATATCTAAGACAATGAGTCCAAGTTTGCGTCCCCCATCATGGTAAAAGCACCCCCGCAAAAGTGTTGGTGAAACGGGCTTTTTACACCAAAAACACCGACTTTTAGCTACTTGTAGTTTATGAACCACAAAGTCCTTTCCAACCCAACTTCCCATATACAGTTACAGTACCTCTCTCCTGCACCTACACAACTCTTAATAAATTTGGTGAAAAATTGGAAAAGTTATGTAGTCTTAAAGTTTTGAGTTGGCCAAAAAGTGGCATTTTACATACAAAATTGGCATAGCAACGGGTATGATCCACTTTGAAGACTGTTAGCTTAGCCCCACAGAGTTAATTGAGCTGATAAGTGGTGTTAGGTGAAAGCTGCAATGAAGGTGAAAACAATTAGGTAAGTGCCAAACATTATTTGAAGCAATTCCAGGTGTGGGGGTGGGTCAAACATGGCGAGTTTTGGTGTAAAAAGGCCGTTTCACCAAGACTTTTGCTTAGGGACTGGTATGTCATGGTGTTTTACACATGCTCCCTTATTTTTCTTGATATAATAAACGACCGCTCTAGTGCCTCAGGATAAAGCTTTATGCTAACCCTACAGTAGGTTTGCTATGGGATAAGCGATCTAGTTTCACTGCTGTTTTAGCTTAGCCTTCCCTCCCTAAATGGGCAGTGCTCATGAGAAATTTTCTTGTATCATAGTTTAATCAAAACCCGACATTAGGTGCTGTACTGTACAGCAAAATGTAACCCCCCCAACGAAAGCAAGACCCCCGCCAAGCCCTAGACTTCTAGACTCCTTTTCTTTTTTTTCTTTCTGTTTTTAAAAAGAGCTAGTATTGGGCCTGTAGAAGTATGCAGTTTTGTGTAGGCGGCGAGGTCTCCAAATCAAACGGGAGCCGTACCTTAAAAACCAAAAGGTAAAAAGGAAAAAAATTGCACAACCACCAAGCAGAGAGAGTGGGATTGACCAGACAGAGAGAGAGGAGGAAAAAGAGAACCCGATTTTCGTCCGGCCGGCCGCAGAGCTTCGTGTTATAGGTTTCATTATTAAACTCCTAAGTTTTGCTTTCCTTCTGAGGGCACCCTTCCATCACACCCAGCTTTCCTATTCTATAACTCTCCTTTGGCTAGACCGGTGCTGTGGGCTTTGGATCCCTCTAAGACAAGTGATTCGGGTTTTGTGAGTCCCTCATACCATCATTACCATTGTGAATAGCCTCCCGGGCTCTTGCCTCCATCCTATCTATCTATTCCTTCCTCTAGCCAAACGCCCATTTCGCCCCCAATACCGAGCTCCCGACCCCCTATCCAGTGTGGCAAGCCCAAAGAAAGGAGTCCAATAGACCCAAACTAGACCCCTCCCCTCAAGGAAAGAAAGGAAGAAAAGAAAAGAAAAGAAAGAAAAAGCAGACCCAAAACCCGTTTACTAATCAGACTGGCCCCAACTCGACTGATTCACGCTGCGGCGCAGGCTTCCCATGCCAAAATCTGCCTCCAGAACCCGCCTTCCCTCCCGTCAACTCAGCGGTACTCTCAACGCCAAAACTCGTCGTCTTGAAAACGACAAGTCCGTGTTCAGGTGAGTTTTCATGCTCCGGCAAGCGCTCCTGCCTGCTCCTGCCCATCTTTCTAGAGAAGCCGCTATGTTCGCGGCCGGAACTACCGCCTGGGGTACTACACAACCTACGGCGGGCGAGGACAACGCGCCCGGCGGGGAGGCATGCGGCGAAAATGGCGATGCAAACTTCCGCGTAGGACCAGATTTGGGCTTGGCTGTTGGTTGAGGTGGTGAGTTAATATCGAAGTTTTCCCTCTTCCTTGCATTTAGGTGAGGGGTGAAGGATAGGGATGCAGGGGAGGGGTTTGTATTACGTTACTAGATTTGGACTACCGCTCTTGCCCAAAGCGTTGCGCTTCGTGACGTAGGCGAATCTAAGGAGTGCTGCGATTACGGTGAGGCAGCCGAGTGATAGTAAGAAGGCGATTGCAAAAATTTCCGACCTTCGGAGGTTCAAGGTCCTCAATACCAAGATTGGGATTACCATGACTTCGGGGGGGTTTTTTTTTTCATGTCAGTATGTTGTTCCTGATACCGTATTTCTATGGCGGAGACATACTCAGTAAATCGGTAGTTACATTTGTGACCATCGGAAATGTTGTTCCGAGTGTTGAACGGAAGGAAGTGCAATGGTTCTCAATTGACCTTTGGATACCAAATTAGTCCGAATCCTTTGTATTTGCTACTGTGGTGGTATTGTGGAACGGTACCTACCATACAAGGCTTAGGGGGCGACAGTATACCAGGGGCAATAAGAAGTTTGCAAACCAACTCAAGGCAGTATAAATTGTCGTGAGCTGAAGCATCTTCCTAATTCTAGGTGGGAGAGAACGGAATATGTCAAAGTACAGTGCTAGGAAAGAGCCTTTCACAAGCCATACTCCAGTAATGTACATCTCAACTTCGGCTAGTTGGAACTAGTAAGATTAGTTCAGTACAGTATTTGGATAACAAAAAGAAAAATAGCAGATGTAAAACAACAGTAAGCGTAGGCAAAATTAGAGAAACCCAAAAAGAGATATTATTGCAATTACGTACCTTGAATATCAGAATCAATGTTTCGCGGGGCATGCCCAGCGATTTTGGTACTGTAGGGTCATTGCGATACTTGATCCTCATCGCTTGGTACACCGTTGTCGACGACGTCTCCAATGAGAATAGCAGGAAGGCTGCGAAAACACAAGCTTCACTGGCGAAAGCTGCGATAGTCACACGAGGTCGTGTGATGATCAGGTACAATCGAATAGCTAAAAATGTGGCATCGAAAACAATGAAGAACCAAAGGATTCCTATCATTCCCTCTGGAGTGACCGACATCTTTGCAATACCTATTTCGACTTCTAGCCCACTTTCTTCCTCTCCTTTTCTCCTCTTTCTCTTTCTTTCTCTTTCTCTTTCCTTCCTTCTCTTTTGTGAAACTGTCCTCACCTCTTCGCGTAGTATTGTGTGATGTTGACAATACAATAAAGCTCGAACGAAGATACAACTCTGTTCAATATTAGTGATCGCTCGGTCTTTTCGAAAGTTTTAAAGTATATAAGGAAAAGAAGGAAGGAGGCAAGTAAGGCAGGAAGGAAGGGAGGGAGGAAGGAAATATCAATCAAATCCCAAAAAGAAAGTAAAAAAAGGTAATGCGTTCTCTGCGCCTCCTTCACTCAAGTCTAAAGGTTATCCGACCTTCACCGACTTTTTCTTTTTTACCCACGAATTGGCAATTGGGGAATATATATGATAGCAGCCCAGGATGACCTAGTTATGCCTTACCTGGGAACCTTCAGTTCCCATCCTCCTAACAGTCCGAAAGTCTTGCCGACCCGGTGATATAAGCGTAAGCTGTGTGAGGAGGAGGTGAGTGGGAGAATGGGAAACAAAAATCAATAAATAGATAATTCTTTTCTTCTTCCTTCTTTCCTCCCAAGACGATTTCCAGATATCTGTGCATAGTATAGCACGGCACACCATCCTTTGTTTCCATATCCCATCCCGTCCATCCAATTCAGGTTTTTCTTTTCTTTTCTCCCTCCCCACCACGGCCAGGGAGGTATCCTGGTTGCGGAGAGCAGCATCTGGTTTGGGGTTAATGGTGTTCCCCCACATCCTGCAGGCACTGTGCCCGCACGTTCGCTTCTTAAAGCTAGCCTGGAACAATAGTTTGGGATGACTGGGGTTTGGAGGGTGGTGAGTTTGTAAACTGTTGGAAGTACTATACCGTACTGTGCGCTTGCGACAAATGATATGATAATCACAGTAAAACTTTGAGAAGGCTGCGGGTACTCCCGTGAGTTTCCCACCCACCCTTCAATATTGTATAGCAAGCAATTTTGGACCCCATAAAGAAATCCAAGGGTTGGTGCTGCATCATTTTTGCACTCCAGGTAAGGAAAAACATCCGATTGTCCTGGTACAGTACACGTGTAGAAGCTTTACCAGATTGCCAAAAGGTTTCACCTTTGACTAACCCGCTTAAATAAAATATACTGTAGAGCACAGTACTCGAATATTAATAGAGTAATGACTCCGTACGACTGGGTTCGAATGGGACATTTTTGCTCAGGAATACGTTTCTGAGAATACACTTTCTCCTATGAGATTGTGTACTTATACCAGGACAAGCGAGGACTAACCAGGCTACTCTCGGGCGAACTCGTAATCTTGTTGAAATTTGTTCCAGAAAATGTCTAATTTCTATCCAACTCCCCAAAACAATGCTCTACCCGTTTCTCCCTGTCTTTGCTTAAGCGGCGATTGTACTGCACTAAGTTAGAGTTCTAAAACAATTTTCAACTGCTGTACGCATCGCACCCATCCCTTGCTTGTAAAACAGTAAATACGCGGAGAAGTCTCTTGATCAGCAGAGCTTATTGCCTATCTATAATACTACATAAACATAACGGAAACACACACTGCGAACCCCATCCAGTTAAACTGTTTTCTATTGCGGAGACTCCCGGGAAGGGAAAAAGACCTCCCCCTTTCTACCACCCCCCCTTACAATTCCCTCCCCTCTAGCATACTCCGCATCCCTACAAAAAATTTCCATCTGCAAGGGAGCCATGAGGTTTTTATACTACTTCCACCCGACACATTCTACAGTCAACGAGAATCTGCCCCCCTCACTTTTTTTCTTTCCCCCCAAAAAATTGTCCTTACGTTTTTTATCCTTGCTCTCGCCCCGATTCTTGCTTGGGTTCGTGTCTGCGTCTGCCAGTTTTGGTTCTAGAGGTCCCTCTGGAGAAAAGGAAAGGGTCAATCATAGTTTGTGAAGCAATCTGCACAAGATGACGGACAAAAGGATCTCAACAGCCGACTTAGTGAAATCCGTTTCGGAGGGGAACCATGGCTTTGATAGCCTACCATCTTCTGCCGGCCTTGATGAAGCTCTGAAAGCCCTAGACAGGTCTGAGATAGTTACCCTCACTCCGGAGAAGGAGCGGGCATTACTCTGGAAAATCGGTATGTTTCTTGTTTCTATTATACTAACCTAGTGGCATCCAGATATTCAACTGACATTAAACCATGAAATAGATTTACATTTGATTCCGATCTTTTCTTTGCTCTATGGATTACAATTCTTGGACAAAACAACGATCTCCTATGCTGCGTAGGTCTTGCGAATTAGGCGTATGTGGCTGAAATAAACCGGGTGAATTCTAACAGTAGCGCAGGGTGATGGGCATCATGAAGGACACGAGGCTGAAGGGTGACAACTTCAATTGGCTCGGTATCTTTCCAGTTTTCGCCCCTATCTTCAGGGTGTCTTGGCGCAACTCTAATTGGAACTAGGGAGCGTTTTCTATTTTGGCTATTTGTTCTGGGTAAGTGATATCCTCCATAGGCTTCCGAATAGGAGAATGCCGAGCTAACTTCCTTCTTTGTAGGAGTACCCCGCAAATTGTATGCCCTATTACCAAATATTACTTTGAGCCTTCTTTAACATCCCTGAACCTAGATTTCATGCAAAAGCTTCCCTTGGCCAAATTCACCGGCTTCAACATTCTAGCCTGGGGTGGTATTCTAATGTTGCATGTGAGCTTCCCTCGCACCCCACTTCGAAGTCGATAGGCTAAGGTGGATGGCTGATGGTGGGGCGAAAAAAAGGCTGCTTGCTCAGACTTTGCTGGGCTTGCTACCTTAAGAGTTTTACTCGGCATATTCGAGGCATCCATCTCACCTGGCTTCCTTCTCTTTGTCTCTCAATGGTGGCGTGTTCGGGAGCAAGCTTTCCGCACGAGTATGTGGTTCTGCTGGAACGGGGTTGCTCAAATAATCGGTTCCGTCTGCTCGTATGCTATGGTTCGGGGGATTGAGAAGCACGGGTATACCGCGCTTCGAGGGTGGCAATTGCTGTTCCTCGCTACAGGAGGGTATGTTGACATTCTCGGCACATGGTCTAGATCCCTGCTAAGATTCCTCAATAGTTTTACTATCCTTGCTGGAATTCTCTTCTTGTTCATAGTCCCTGATTCTCCGGCTACTGCTTGGTTCTTGAACAAAGAGGAAAGGATTATGGCAATTGAGAGATTGAGAGGGAACAACCAGGGTGTCGGGAGCAAGAAGTTTAAGAAGCACCAATTTATCGAGGCATTTACTGATCCACAAACTTACTACATTACTCTCTTTGTCATCATCTCAGCAATTGTGAGTTTTCACCGCCTCCGCCTAGAAAGGATTTTACATAAATTGACTACTAACAAAATCAAAGCCTAACGGCTTCTTGACTACCTTCAAGAACATCATCCTGAAGGGGTTCGGATTAACCGCCGAGAAGTCACTTCTCTATGGCGCACCCAACGGCGCAGGTAAAAACCCAAATAATACTTCTAAGTCTGAACCCTAAAGCTTATTCCTTATTCTAAAGTCCAAATCGTTTCTTGCCTTCTCTTCGGATGGTTGGCCGGGAGGTACCAAAATCGCATGATTTGGGCCACAGTTGCTATGCTCATCTCCCTTCTTGGGTTCTCACTCGCAGTTGCTCTCCCAAGGAGCAACTTGAGCGGAAACTTAGGTGCCTATTACCTTACCAGTACTGCCGCTGCATCTTTCATTCTGCTTGTTAGTTGTATTTCTAGTAATGTTGCTGGATACACTAAGAAGACTACCGTCAATGCTATTGTCTGTGAGTACCCCTTGATTTCGAAGCTTTGGCTCAACTGACGCCTCAGTCATTGCATACTGCGTTGGAAATTTGATCGGGCCTCACACTGTCGACCTCAAGGATGGGCCTATGTTTATCAAGGCTAAGACGATAGTGAGTATGCCGAAACCCCTAGTGAAAATACCGCTAAATGGTCAATAGAGCTTGGTTGCCTGGTGCATCTCAGCTGCCCTACTTGTTGCCCTCCGCTTCTACTACACCCGCAGTAATGCTGCCCGCGACAAGAAGATGCGTGAGTTAGGCGATAGTTACCAACACCAAGAGAACCAGGAGTTCATGGATTTGACTGATAGAGAGTACCCTCTCCCTTATCTCGCCTGCCATCGAGCAAAAAGCTAACCTTTTCCCTACAGAAATTTAGAATTCCGCTACACTTGTTAAGAGCCGCATTTCCTCTTCCTTTTGTGTGGTGTTTTTATCTTTATTATAGAGGCTTTCCCACGATATTTAGGTGGGGTTATGTTTATAATGGGTGTGTTGCGCCCGCACTCGATGAGATCTAAGGTCCCGAGTTTGTTATCGTAAATAAATCTACCCGAGAACGGCTATCATTACATCTTACTATAGCCTCGCAGATGCCCGGGAACGCCCAAATCCTCTGCTTCATCTTGACAACACGGTTTCACCGATCATGTTGTTGCACTCGTCGCTAACCATGCCTTCGTACTCCTACTGTTGTAACTTGTGCCGCGTTGAGTCGTACAGCTGCACGTTCAGAGTGTGAAACATCCTGATAAAGCTGACAGATACCCATGATATATCATCTCAAGCCTGTACTGTACAACATATATCTGTACTACCTAACTTGAGCCTTTACAAAATTAAAATTAAACAATCTCCGCATCGGAAATGGGGATTTTGCCGCAGTATCGCCATTGAAACTACTCCGAAAACTTGGGAGGGGGGGGTTGAAGGATGAGCTGTTGGATTGTACAATGGGCGGCCTCGTTAGAACGAGCGAATAGGGTTCACTCGGGTAGCTGTTGAAAGGATAATACATAGTTTTAGAATTATTTTTGCAATACGGGTTTTGCGTGATACGGTCGGAGGTTTTTTGGCCTGGGGTTGGCTGGTTGGTTTAGCATGAGTTTATGGTAGGCATGATAAGTGGCGAGTTTCTGGAGCGTGCGCAAGGCACAAAGCTTTGGTCGTTGAGCGGTGGGTGGGTGGGGTCGGTTGGTAAGGCTTGTGCAATAATATACGTATTATAGTTATCAAAACAAAGGCTTGCTTTAGAAACGCCCGATGTTAAGAAGACTCTCAAGCACTCGACTGTGGTTCCTGCGGCCCCTTCGCTACCGTATTGCTTTCCAAGGGTGGGATAATAACAAGCCACTTAATTAATACTGAAGAGATAGTGAATACAGGGGCTACAAATAATACCGCAAAAACTCGCCAAACTCGCTAGGTAGAGAAATAGCACAGACTCCCGAACCTCGTGGTCCAAACACGCCCCGAGTGGTTGGTAACCGAGCTCGTATTCCTCCGGGGTGAGAGCCCTACCCGCGAGTCCATCGTTAGATCCGGTATGAAGCAGGACTATCCGAATACGGAATTCAATAGCCATAATAACTTTCAGAAATGGCGAGTGACGACATATGAATTCGGCTCAACATCTCTCAAAAGGGGGGTTTTAGGTTAGCGCATCCCCCTCTTTGCCGAAACAGTCACCAGTATGATACTCGAGTACACGCTCGGTTAGCCCCAACCCTTTTTCAAGCGTGTGGCCAAATTAAGCACCTTCCGTAGCCGGCGAGCCTAGGCTTGCCCCGATAAGGAAGTTTCCGACGTCACCAAGTTAATATATGACGAGAATCTACGTATAATACAGAACACCATTAGATTTTTTCAGTGAAGTGACCACCTGGATTCTGCCGAAGACCAAATTTTAAGGCAAGTGTGCGAAGTTTCGCAGATTTAATATAATCTCGTGGACAAAAATATACAGTCAGCATGGTTTCCTATTGTGCTGGTCGGTAGACGGCATTTGATCATGGCTGTCCACGCTGCTAGATTATGAGTAGAAGGCCCAACGAGTGAGAGTTTATGAGCGCCTCTAGCTTTTCTGGCTAACTTTGGAGAATGGTTTTGGATCAATTGATAGCCTTTTAACTCTACATCATATATGCTCCTAACGGAAGTGACTCCATACTTTGTGGCAAGTACTAATAATATCAAGCTTCAGGACTTGCCACCATATAATGTTTATGTGGCCTGTCCGCAATAGCAAAGAGCCAGACAAGCAATGCGAAAACAGGATGGGAATCACAACCTGGAGATATTTAGCGAGGGAAAGAAGAAAAAACAGTCCTCGCAATCGAATTCTGGTTCGTTAGAAGTTTTTTACGGTAAGCCAGGTGGCCAGATACTATAAAGAGAACAGCAGTCCTGCTTCTCGATTCTCACACCCAATCCCCCCCTCTCCCCAGCAATGTTCAAGGGAAAGACGGATATATAGAACCATACCACTACAGGTATATCCTCATAAAAACTATACCACCCCCTACC
>Ga0307507_10003268_pt1 | contig 31879 bp, 13 predicted proteins | sample 7_EM_MG_FD_207223 | JGI IMG/M metagenome (GOLD analysis project Ga0307507, IMG submission 207223) | Populus trichocarpa ectomycorrhiza microbial communities from riparian zone in the Pacific Northwest, United States - 7_EM | ecosystem: Host-associated > Plants > Roots > Unclassified | place... | reverse complement strand
TAACGCACTTTAGCAATTAAGTATATAACGCAGTTTTAAACACTAGCTATATAGGTTAAGTGGAATAATAGGGCGCTTATAGCACAGTATAAATAGGGACTTAAGGCTAAAGTCTAGGATGTAATTATCCTAATGGAAGATGCGGACACTCTAAGAGAGTTAATAGACCAGTTAATAAAGATTAATAATAGGATCTATTAAAGGGAACAAGCTAAGAGAGGGTAAGATAGAGTTCTATAGTTATATAAGGCGCAGAGTATATAATAATAGATATAGAGTTAAAAACTATAGAATAGTACAGAGCTAATAGACCTAAGCGGTACTAAAGAAACCTAAAGATAGGAAAGGAAACTATAGAAACCTAAAGGTTAAGGATTAAGTAATTAAAGGACCTAGGAGTAGAGGCCAAACTAAGGATCTTAGTAGTAGAAGATATTTAGGCGAACTCTATAGCAAGAAAAATAGTTTAAAGATAGGGCTTGCATAAATTGCGGAAAATAAGGTTATTTTGCCAGAGACTATAGAGGTAGTTAGAGTAACTACACGGTAAAGGGAACTAGGCTAGTAGACAGCACGTATATATAGAGGGACGATAGTGTACTATAAAGAATAAAAGAGTGTTTAATTAATAGTTTTATATATTATTATAACAACACATACCAAATTTATGAGGACGCTAAGTATGGCGCAAGCTATTAGCTATAGGAGCTATTATTATTTAAGTTTAGAGGAACCAACAAACCAGCTTATAGATTAGACATTAAAGACAATAAGTTTAATATAGGCGAAGCATTTACCAATAATAAGGCAATGAAGGCAGCTTACTGGGAGTATATAGACCTTAAAGAAGTTAAAATAGAAGCAGAAACTAAAACCATTATAGAACAGGGTTTAGTAATGGATATTATAACACTATTAGATACAATTTCCATCGCTTTATAAGATGATAGGAGTAACGTTTAGAAGAAACTAAATAAGTAGATAACTGCTAGTACTAGCTTATTACTTAATAAAGGCAAAAGGCTATAGGCTTAAGATTTTTAAGAAGAGATATAAGAAGCTTAAGATTCTTAAAACAAAATAAGACACACCTAAGGACCCATAATAGACAAAAACTAATGGGAAAGAGTAGCGACTTAATTTATAGATAAACAAATAAGTATAGGACGCAAGTTTAAGAACTATAAGTTTGGGGAATAAATAAGAACGTTAGCAATCCTAGGTAAACGTAGTATTTAGCCTAAAGATTAAACAGTTAATACTAGGATTAAAAAGCAAGACGACTATAAAGATCTAGCTGCAAGACGCAAAAAACAAGAAACTATAGATAAATTTAGGATAAAAATTATCGTATAGCAAGAGCAAAAGCTAGACAAGAGGTTAGCTACACTAGGTTATATAAAGGACAGAGCACCTATATAAAGAGTTACTAATAGGCCAAGTATAGGGACACCTAAGGCAAAATAGTTAGATAAATTAGAATAAGAAGAGGATCTAGATATCCTAACTAGGTTTAAAGAAAGATATACCAAAGGATGTTATAATACAGCGATAACAAGGTACTTTCTAATAGATAAACCATACACACTAAACTAGTTATATGGAAAGTAGTATAGGCAACGATATAATAATAAATAGGAAGACTTTTATATATAGCTAGACGAAAAAGTTGTCTAAAACTAACCCATTATAGAAAAACGTATAAGTTATATTAAAGGGGCATTAATTATAATATTAAGGAACCTAGAAGAAGGATCTAAGAACTAGAGAAGTAAGTAATAAATCTTAGTACCTGCAGTAGAGATACCAGTGGTTAGGTTAACTAGGTATAGGTTTAAACTTAAAGATAAAGATAAACTAAGAGTTAACCTAAAATATACAGCGTATTATACACTATTGTGGATAGCTTATATAGATGATATATATAATATATATAGAGTACTAAAAGATAAGAACCGGAAGTACCTAGTAAGGATATATTAGGCACCCAAGGAAAGGCAGTTTAGGAATACTAAGTATATATATAGATGGCACCTAGTAGAAGTATAAGGTTAAGGGGACTTAATACTTTAACTAGGAAAATTCCTTATAGAAGAATACCTAGATGGATAATAGTAGTAGGAGTGCCTAGAGAATACTTATCCATAGCACGTAGAGGAAAAGAAATAAACTAAGTATTAGCTAAGGTTAGACTAAATATAAGCAGAATCTAGCAGCTAATAGTTAGGAAAAGGGGAGGTGTATAGGACTAGAGGGAACTAGTATTAGAGCCTTAGACCCTTAAAGAAATTTAAGGGCGATACCTAAATTTATAAGCTAAATGGCAAGATTAGCAGTTTAAAGCGTTAGTAGATAGTAGAGTAACTAAGAACCATATATTACTAAAGGCAGTAAAAAGGATGGGGTTACTATACAGACAAAAGAAACACCTATATCTATTTATAATAATTTCTAGAGATTAGATAGCCTATAGAGGAGGCATTATTAATTTTAAAATAGGACCTATTTAGTTAACTATTAAAGGAAGACCAGTTAGAATGTCTTTTAATATCCTACTATTAGGACAGGATAAGGCAATATTAGGAATACCTTAGTTATAGAAGTACAATCTAAAGATTAATTGGGTTATAGGTTAGGTTAATATTAAGAATACTTAATAGCGTAAAGTGCAAAAGTAAACCAAGTTGGTATAGTACCAAGTTGGAGTAATATATAAAGAGACTAAGTAAGGCTTAAGTTATATACCAAAGAGATACCACAAGTATGGTAAAAAGTTATGGTCACTAGAAAGTAAAAAGCTATTAGAGCATGCAGTATAGAACTATAAGATAGAACTAGAAGAAGAAATAAGTCTAAAGTTCTTTCTAATCTATAAGCTTACTAAAACGGAGTTAGTAGCGCTTAAGGAGTTTATCTAGGAGAACTTATGCAAGGGATACATTAGACCATTATAGTTATTAATAGGATATCCAGTACTGTTTATCCTAAAGAAAAATGGAAAACTCGGGATGTGTATAGACTATAGATAGTTAAACAGTATTACCCAGAAGGATAGGTATCCTTTACCCTTAATTAGCGAAATCCAAGACAGAATAGGCAACGTAAAGATCTTTATAAAGATAGATCTGAGATAGGCGTACTATTAGATTAGGATTAAGGAAGGCGACAAATAGAAGGCAGCCTTTAGGTTAAAGGAAGGACTATATAAACTATTAGTTATATAATTTAGGCTTATAAACGCACTAGTAACGTTCCAAAAGCAAATTAATAGTATGTTAGGAGAACACCTAGATAAGTTTGTTATAGTATACCTTAATAACATTATTATCTACTTAGAGAACAAGGAAGAACATAGAGAATATATTAAATAGGTCTTAAAGAGACTATAGAAAAAATAGATGCTAGTAACAATTAAGAAATGCGAGTTCTTTATAAGAAAAACCAATTTTATAGAATTTATTATTAAACTAGGAAAGATTAGTATAGACCTAAAGAAAGTTAAAGCTATAGTAAGTTGGCAAGAACCAGAGAACGTTATATAGTTAAGGTCGTTTCTAAGATTTTGTAACTACTATAGGAGGTTTATAGCACAATAGTTAAAAAGCATTAAGCCGTTTATAAGGCTAATAAAGAAAGAGGAACTGTGGGCTTAGGGTAGTAAATAGAAGGAGCTGTTCTAGGAACTTAAAGAGTTATTTACCTAAGAGCCAGTCCTTAAGATCTATCAACCAAAGTTAGAAACGGTTGTTAAGACAGACGTATTAGACTTTGTATTAGAGGTATATTTGCTATAGAAGTACTAGGACGCATGGTATCCAGTAGCGTACTATAGTTGGAAAATGACACTACTAGAGTTAAACTATAATATCTATAATAAGGAGTTGTTAGGTATAGTTACAGTACTTAAGAAATAGAGAGCATTCTTATAAGGTATAGAGAAACCATTTATGGTTAAGACGGACTATAAGAACCTTATAGGATTCCTAATAATAAAGGAACTTAACTAAAGACAGGTTAGATGGGCGGAAATGCTTACAGAATACTATTTTAAAATTTAGTATACCAAGGGTATAGATAATACATAAGTAGACGCTCTAAGCAGAAAGGCTAAACTATAAAGTAATAAAAAGCTATTAGGAGCTTTGTTATAAAAGGATTAAGACAGATTAATTAGGTATAATTATTTAAAGATTACAGCAACTAAGGAAAGTTAGATCTATAAGTTACTAGAAAGTAATTAGACATAGAAGATCTAAGAAGTATAAATAGAGGATTTAGACTTAGAGTAATATAAAAATAGAGAAGTAACGTATATACCTAAGTCTATTATAGAAGAATTTATTAAGGAATTCCACAAGGGAATAATATAAGGACATAATAGAGCTATAGGACTAGTGTTAAGGCTTTAAGAGGAGTACATTATTTAAGGAATCTAGGGGCTAGTAAGATAAGTTATAAAAGAGTATCTAAATTGCTAAAGGAATAAACCGACAGGGCATAAGCCGTATAGAGGGCTATAACCTATTAAGATACTAAGAAGACCATAGGAAGTTATATTATAGGACTTTATTATTAAGTTACTAAAGTTAAGAGATTCTATTACAGGATAAGATTATAACGCGATTTTAGTAATAGTAGATAAGCTAACAAAGTAGGGATACTTTATAGCATGCACTAAAGAGATATTAGTAGAGGATGTCGCTAGAATCTATATAAAGGAAGTATTTACAAGACATAGAGCACTAGATAAGATTATATCAGATAGAGATCTAAGATTTATAGTAGTATTTTAGGAAGTATTTCTGGCAGAATAAGGGGTTTACGCAGTAATATCTACAGCATATTATCCGCAGATAGATAGATAAACGGAAAGACTAAACTAGACACTAGAATAGTATCTAAGGCATTATATTAATCACGCATAAAACAATTGGGTATTATTATTACCAGTTATATAGTTTGCATACAATATAACACTATAAGAAGGAATGGGGATATTACTATTTAAGGCGAATTACGGATATAAACTAAGAACATCGTTATCACCATATTAAGTAAAAAAGACGAGTAGCACAGCTAAATAAAGAATGGAGACATTAATAAATCTTTATATAGACTTTATAGAAACAGCTAAACTAGTATAAGAACGAATAAAAAGGTACTATAACGCTAAGAGATCTAAGGGACCAGATCTTAAGGAGGGAGATAAAGTGTAGCTACTATATAAAAATTTCAAGAGTTAATAACTAAGTAAGAAGTTAGACTACGTTAGACTAGGACCTTTTAAAGTTAAGTAAAGAATTTTATTGGTTACATATAAGTTGAACCTACTAGCTAAAATAAAGATTTACCCTATATAATATATCGCAATACTAGAACCAGTATACGGAAATATTAAGCCACTAGTTTATAAGGCAGACACATATAGAGGATAAGAAAAAGATAAATGGCAAGTTTTAAAGATTATTAGTTATAAGGATGTAGATAACGAAATATAGTATAAAGTAAAGTAGATAGGCTATAATGAGACTACCTAGGAGCCACTAAGTAACCTAGAGAACGCTATAGGAAAGGTAAAGGAGTATTAAAAGAAAGCAGGTTAGGGAGCGTTAAAAAAGAATTGCCAAAGAATAAGTCACCTAAGGGGGACCTAAGAGGAGCAATTGCTAAGCTACTTAGAGTTGTTTTCCTTATAGGAGGAGAGCTAGTCCTTTTATTACCTAGCTTGTTAAGACCCTATTAAATAAGTTTCTACTCCTTAGAATGAACCTTTTTATAAACCTTTTTAAGACGGGTTAACCGAGTAAACGCAACCTACTAAGACTTAAAGGAGCGATGTTAAGCCTTAAGGGCCCAAGCGGTCTCTTTAGTAGAACAGTAGAGTTTAGCATATATGGCAGCCAACTTAGACTTAAGCTTTATAGTAGTAGATTAAACACGAGACCCTATAATAAGTTACTTAGGGAACTTAAAGACTGTTAAGAGTTATAGGACGCGTATACTTAGCGTTAAAGACAGAGCAAACATTATAGGATAATTAAATATTTGCTTTAGTGCACTCTAAGTAAAATAAGGGACTTGCTATCGCAATATATACTAACCCCGCTTTTACACAACAAGAATATGGAGACGACATTATCTTACTAAGTAATAGTATGGCAGCCACAGTGCAAACATAATGTTGCGCTTATAAAGAAGAAGAAGCTTTAGGTATAATAAGTAAGAATATTAACTAGACTAATTAAACGGACATTATACCTCTAGTGGACAACTTAGAGATGTTAGGAATCTTTAAAGACAAAGATAAAGAGGAGGGAGATAGTGTTATAGACGCTTTAAGTACAATGTTATAACTACTTAGGGAAGAGTTATAGGAAGCTAGTTAGTTAATATAGGCATAATCTAGGATAGATCTAGTGGAACCATGTAATAAGGAATAGTAAGTGAGTCATATAATATTATACGCAGTGTACGGAGTATATATAGTGTACGTCTATATATAATACGTATAACACGTACCTTATGTATAAGAGAGGATTTCTTAGGAGTATAGTTATGTATTTAAAGGACCTTAGTCCCTACCGTAGATAGTTCTCTCCTTGTAGTAAATCTTAGAATATAATTGGAGTTAATCTGTTAGGCAACTACTCCACCAGTTATTATTATATTGTTGATTTGTTCTTACCTATATACCCAGCCTAATAACAGGACCCACCGTAGTTCCTACTATAAGGTTCCATTACACCCTATGTAGAATTAACAATCCTAGATAATGCGATATACTATGCTTGGCCCTTATAGGCTGCTTACGCCGCATATATGCTCTACTGGAGCTTACTATCTACCTATACTCTTAATACTCTTAGGCCCTAAGCTGGTTAACCCCCAAAGCCTTAGATGTAAATTATGTGCTAGAGATCTGTAGATTAGTTGCATTTTCTTATAAAATGGATTAGCTGGTATTTCTCTAGTAAGAATTGGACTCTATGTCGTCTTGCCTATTCTATATAGGTATTATAAGCTTTCTCTAGTGTTCTGCAATTCTCTGCAGCTGTTGGCCCGTATATAATTAGGTTTGTGTCGTTGACGAAGCCTATCCCCTAGGTCGCCCCTTCTTTGAAGGAGTTAAGCAGGTTGCTTACAAAGAAAAGGAAGAGTATAGGCGAGAGGGGTGATCCTTATGGTATTCCTATTGCAACTGCGATAGGGGGGCTTTGGTATCCGCTGAAGACCATACTAGATAATAAGCCTACTAGACTAAAATACTCTTCTAATTTTTCTTTATAATTATATATTACTCTAGTAAGTAAAACTCTAAGGCTAATATATTAACCTAAAGGGAATAAGATATAAAACCTTAGGATAAGCTAAAGGCCTAATACTAGATACGCGCCCTCTTCTACCCTAAATAGCTTAACCTATAGATCTTTAAAGAGCTAGACTTTAAATAGAATGGTTTAGCACCTATAGAAGGAGAAGTCTTAGACAAACTAATAGGGCTAATTAATTATATTCTAACTATAAACTATATAGCTAATTCCCTAAAGGCCCTCTATAACTAAGCTATAAAAAGTAACCCTAATTTAGAAATAAAAAAAGGACTGCTCTTATACTAGGAACAGCTTATAGTTCTAGATATTAATAACCTATAGATAAAGCTAATCTATAAAGCCCACTGTTAAGTCTATATAATATACCCTAGTTAAGACAAGACCTACTAACTACTAGCGCCCTATTACTACTAGTAAGGACTTCTACCTACTATAGCACGATTTATTAGGAACTGCCACGCCTATAAACGCGTAGATGCCCCTAGGGATTAAACTCTTAGGTGGTTATAACCGCTACCAGTTCTAGAACGCCCTTAGTAATATATTATAATAGACTTTAAGTTGTTTTTAAAGGACGCCTATAGCTATAATGCGGCCTTTATAGTAATTAACCAATTATATAAGCAATTTGTCTCCCTTTTATATTTTACCCCTAAACTAATAATTAAACTAAGATTATAAACTAGTACCTTAACTAATGACTATATCCCTTTATAGACTACTATTAGGACAATTAGTTGGAATTACTACCTATAATGGACTACGCATAGCTTATACTCCCCTATAATAGTATAGGGATATCCCTATTTAAACTGCTCCATGGGTATATACCACAAAAGTCCTTTAATTAGAATAAGCCTACTAAACCCACTATGGCCCGCGAATGCCTTAGTTATAAAAAGGCTTAGGCATTTACTAAGAGAATATATAGAGCCTAGGAGACTACTTAAATAATTATAAGAAAGGTATAAGAGAAGGAGTCTAATATAAACTAATATTATTGCGAGGTAGACTTCTAAGTAGGAGATAAGGTATAGGTATTAATAAAGAACTAGAAAACCTAGAGGCTGAGCCGCAAGCTAGACTATTAAATAGCTAGCCTATATAAAACTTTTTAAAAGGTAGGACACTCTTTTAAGGTTAAGCTACTAGAATTAATAAAGATCTACCTTATTTTCTCTCTGGACCGGCTATAAAAGAATATAGGTAATCTACTACCTAGATAGTATAACAACCCCCTACTACTAATTTAGATTATAGAGGATAAAGAATAGGAAATTAAAGAAATTCTAGTAGTAAAAAAGGTCCGTAATATCTTAAAATACCACGTAAGCTAGGTAGGCCATAATAATGACCTAGAGTGGTACCCCATATCTAATTTTAAGTACTTCCCCTATAAGCTACGGGACTTCTACCTAGCCTACCCTAACCTCCCTAGACCACTACGTAAATTAAATAGCTAGATTAAATGCTAGGAAGAAAGGTTAGATAATTATAATAATTTAAACAATAATAGGGAGCTTGGACAACGCCTAAGGGTAGGCTTTTTTAGGAGGGAGGGGGTGATATAACGGTGCTAGAGCGCGTTACCTACTAAATTCTGCTATATTCTGCTATATTCTGCCACCTAGTATACTATCTAATACTGTCTAATACTGTCTAGTACTTTTTCTTACTATTTACTCACCTACTATTAGCTCGTCTACTGTTAGCGCCTTGGCGTCCCGCGCTACCTATTTATTTATATAAGCCCTCGCGGCTACCTTTTCTCCTCCTTAGCTTAGTATCTTTATTAGATAGCAATCCACAAGCTTTGGTTTAAAGGCATTTATGCAAGCTGTTACATTTAGAAAAGATATTAGAATAAGAGTTCTATATCTAGAAGTATATTATTATATAAAAAGCTAGCTCTAGCTTAAGACCTTAATAAGTTTAATAAGATTGCTAAGGATTTTAATAGTATAATGTTTTAACTAAAAAGTTAGGATAAGTATAAGGACTTTATCTCTAAGACGCTATATAAGATTTTAACAACTGTACTTTAATAGTAGTCTTAAGAACAGCAATAAAAGCGCTAGCCATGGCTCTTACTTATAGCAATTAAAATTCTCTTAATTCTAGCAATAAGCGATAAGCTAGAAAGAGTCTTTTTAAAAGGACGTTGTATAGTATTATAGGAGAGAATGTAGATAGATCCTAAAACTTTTAAGAAAACAAAGTATTTAAAGAATTGGCATTAAAGAAGAACTATAAGAGGGATAAGGGATTTTTCTTTAAGTATTTAGCTATTATATAGTTAGGGGGAGAGGTATATAGGGACCTATTCCTACTATAATATCTGCAATATCTGCAATATCTGCCAAATTCTACTAAATTATACTTAGTTAGGGTAGAAAAGCCCCACACGGGGCACTTTATCCTTATTAAATGTAATATTATATACATTTTCTATTGGATAAAAGATATTTTATACTCGCTTATTTATATTATCTAAAACCACCCTACTATAGAACCCTCCGACACTTAGTAAAAAAAGTAAAGGCCTACTAGATAATGTAGAGTCGCTATATAAACCTCGCAGAACTAGTATTAATTAGCTCTCTGCCTTATATAAGTAATATAGGTTACTTATAATTATATTTAGAGATCTACAGCTTTAAATTAGAATTGTATATATAAGGACCTTATAAGGTAACAAGCTTCGCACTACCCAGATACGGTGTAACAAAGCCTTATAGCGGGAACTACAATGGACTTATTATTGGGCTGGGTATATAAATATTAAACAAAGTCAACAATATAACAGTAACAAATAACAACTAGTAGAGTAGTTACCCAATAAATTAACTCTAATTATATTCTAAGATTTACTATAAGGAAAGGAACTATCTAAGTAGGGACTATAGTCCTTTAAATATATATCTATACTTTTAAGAAATCCTCCTTATATATAAAGTACGTGTTATATATATTATACATACATTCTATTTATATACCGCATACTCTACGTACAACGTTATATAACTTACTTACCACTTCTTATTACATGGTTCTACGGGTTCCATTCTAGACTATACCTTAATTAACTAACTAGTTTCCTCCAACTCTTCTCCAAGTAGTTATAATATCGTACTTAAAGCGTCCGTAACACTATCTCCCTCCTTTTTATCTTTATTCTTAAAAATCCTTAATATCTCTAAGTTGTCTACTAGAGGTGTAGTGTCTATTTAATTAATTTGGTTAATATTATTGCTTATTATACCTAAAGCTCCTTCTTTTTTATAAGCACAATACCATGCCTAGACTATTGCTACGATACTATCCCTTAGTAAAATAATACTATCTCCGTATTCTTGTTGTGCGAAAGAGGGGTTAGTCTATATTACATTAGCAAGCCCTTTGTCTCGGCAACCCTCTTTATATTTAAAGTGCATTAAGGCAAACATTTAGTTATCCTATAATGTTCGCTTAGTTTCTAATACTAAATATACGCATTTAATTACTTTTAACAACCTTTAAGTACCCTTGTTAACTACTACTAGGGTTCCAGGTTTAATCTACCGCTATAAAGCTTAATAGTAAGCTAACTTAGGCCCTAGCTAACCTAGAGCAATCTTATAACGCTAAGTAGAGGGCCCTTAAAGCCCGTATTACTACGTCTACTTAACTACTTCGTCTTAAAAAGGTTTATAAAAAGGTTTATTCTAAGGAGTAGAAATTTATAGAACAAGGCCTTTAGGAACTTAGTAATAAAAGAATGGATTTTCTTCTAACAGAGAGAGAAATAACTCTAAATACGTCAGCAGGTGCTCCTCTTAAGTCCCCCTTAGGTAGTTCGTTTTTTAGTAATCCTTCTTTATTAATACTACCTAACCTATTCTCTTCTAATATTCCTATACCTTTCTTATAACATTCTTTAAATTGTTTAGTAGTTCCTAGGTAGTCTCACTATAGCCTATCTACTTTACTTTATACCATATTTCGTTATTAATGTCCTTATAACTAACAATCTTCAAAACCTCCTATTTGTCTTCCTCTTATTCTCTATATATATCTACCTTATAAACTAGTGGTTTAACATTCCCATATACTAGCTCTAGCATTATAATATGCTGTATAGGGTAGATCTTCATTTTCTTTAGTAAGTTAAGTCTGTATATAACTTCTAAGATTTTTACCTTAACTTTAAACGGTCCTAGTCTAACATAGTCCAACTTTTTACTTAGTTATTAACTCTTAAAAATTTTGTATAGTAGCCATACTGTTACGAAGTTCGTGTAGAGCAGTTCATTGATGAAATGGGTTGATAGATTAATGATCTTGTATCGCGTCTTAAGTGACGTGTCTTAAGGCCCTAGAGCTTCGAGCTACGAAGAGATTTTATAGTATATATGCTCCGTGCACGTGACCCATATACGTGACCTACGCCTTTAGAATATAGATTATCTGACACACCCCCTTAGCTTTAAGCTCTTTGAGGTTAAAGCTAACTACCTTCTTGTGTCTGTTAATAAGTTAATTAAACCATAATCTTATCTAAATCCTTCCGTCTTGCTCTAATCTTGTCCCTTAAGTCCTCCAGTTGTTTCTCCACAGCTAGCTGTTCCCTAATATCTACTATTCCGATTATATTAACAAAGCTTTGAAACCTCTGCTTAGGCAGGGCCTTTATAAGTCTATTAGCGATTATCTCCTTTGTTGCTGTCTATTAAAACCGTACTTATCTTATTATGTATTCTTAACGCAACTAGTGTTAATAGATATTAATATATTGGAGCTTTATAATTAGCTTTGCTGTATCTTCTATAATTAGTTATAGTGTCTGGACGTTATTACAGTTAATAATTAAGGGCTTGTTTAGCCTTAACGTTATTACTTTAAATAGCCTACTAATAAAGATCGCTTCCTTTACTGTCTATAATAGGGCTAACAACTTAGCTTCTGTGCTTGACGTTATAACCATACCCTGCTTGTTTACTCTCCAGGTAATCGGTCCCCTAAATAGCTTTATAATATATCCTTACAAGCTCTTTTTGTCGACGGAGTTGTCCGTAAATAATACATCGCTAGTATAAATAAATGATTGCGCTTTACTTCTACCGTCTCTTCTGTTATCTTGTCCTTTATTGTGTATTCCTTTATCTTTCTCTCTATCGTTTATTCCTTCCTTATCTCCTTTATAGCAGATTGCTCTGCTTCTCGTGCTATATAGGTACTGGATTACTCTATCTGCCACTTAATAATGCTCTTAGCTAGGGTTCTAATTAAACCTTACCAGCCGTAATACTGCAAAAGCAATATCCGGACGCGTTATAGTGGCTATATAAAGCATTAAACCCAATTTTCTCTAATATAGCATCGTAGAAGCTGGTAGGGATATAGGACGGACTAATAGGTCTATATTAGGAAACAGAAGCATCGGACAGATTAATTAGTAATTAGTAGGTAGGAGTTTAGATTCTACTATAGAAGTGTCTAGAAGACGCCCTTTAAGATCTATCTTATACTAGTTAGCTATCTTCTTAATATAGGCTTTCTGGGATAGCTATAGGAGCCTCTAGCTATAATTACGTAGTATATAGATTCCTAGGAACTATTTTAGCTCGCTAAGGGTACTTATCTGGTATTCCTTGCTTAGCTCCTTAATCGCTTCTTAAGCTTTCTTTTTATCTATTTTTCTATAGCAGAAGACAATGTTATTAACATAGAAGAAGATAACTATTCCACCTTTTAGCATAATATACGGCTTCTAGGGTACCTCTTTAAAGCCTAATTCTATTAGCGAGCTCGTGAGATTCTTTTGCTATAATAGTGGTAATTGTTATAGTCCGTAAAGGGCTTTTCTTAAGCGTAGTATTTTATCTGTCTTTCCTTTACTAAACCCTGGCGGTAGCCTTATGTAGACAACCTCGTCAAGATCATAATAGACAAATACGTTGACTGTATCTATCTGCATTATCTCTAGGTCGAATTTTGCGGTGATCGCCATTAGGGTCCAGAAGGTCGTACTCGCTAATGTAGTAGCTCTTGTAGGTAGGTCTCCTAGGGCCTGTTAATTTCCGTATACAACTAAGCGTGCCTTGCATTTTTAAAGGAACCTATGCTTATATATCTTATAGACAAATACCTATATTAAGCTAAGGATCTGCTGTCCCTTTACTTACTTTTTATCTATTTCTTAAAATAACCTTATTTAATAATAAGATTATAGGTAGGTTTATTAAGCCTCTTGGAACTAATTTTAAAGAGGATATATATTAAGGTCGCGGATTAACTAAGGTGGTAGAGGTAAGTTCTTCCTATGTAATTTAACATTATGTGTTCTACCTAATTTAAGTTTACTATTATTAAGTTAACTATTAAGGTTAAACTTCCTTCCTGCTAAGAAGGCGCCTTAATAGGCTAAGGTAATTCTTTTAGTAATAAAGTCTTTAAACATATTATCGCCGGCTTTCTTAAACAAGTCCTTAACTAAGTTATTAAACACCCCCCAAGTATAAAACCTATCTCTTACTCGGTTAATAGTATCCTGATTAGTATCTAACTTCGTAGAATACTCAACGTAAAAGGCATATAGAGATTCTTTATCTTCTTCTATTAGAGGTGGCGTATAATACGCATCTTTAAGAGCTCTTATAAGCTTAAGATCTACTAACTTATTAAAGGCTTAAACTGGCTTATTATTAATGTTGTCGTCTTCCTCTTAAATTAACGGTTTAAATACTTTGTTATTGTCTTCCAGAAGAACCTTGTTCTTAGTTAGGGCATTAAGGAGTTAAATCTTCTTAATTAGCGTATCTAATTCGGCGTGTAAATCCTTTAAGATGTCTGTTTACTTGCCATTAAAGAACGTCTTTTTATTAAAGATGACGCCCCTAGTAGAGATAATAATACCTTTATATAGGATCCAGATCCTGTGGATATTAATAGAGTTATAGCTAATAAGGTAGCTGATATAGGCTTATAGATCTAGTTTGCTTAGCCTTTTCTTCTTTAGCTAGGCGTCCGTCGTTATTGTGTACGCCCTATAGCCGTAGGCTTTTAGGTGCGCCAGTTATAGTTTTCTTAGTCTCCTATTTGCTAGGTAGGTATGGAACCTCTTATATAGCAATTTCCATCCTTTGCTTTCTCATGGCGTTTGATCTTAAAGGTAAACTATATAGTTAACAATCTCGTTCTATAGATTATAGGGTAGATTGGCAGCAATTCTTATTACTTATACTCTCTTAATAATTACACCCCCTAAGCGTTCGGCGGTACCGTTCTAAGCTTAGGTATATGGTGCTAAAGGCTTAAATATAATCCCTTAAGTCTGTAGCTATTTAAGGATTCTCCTTTTCCCTAGCTTATTATCTAATCTAATGGTGTTAACTTTAAGGTTATACCTCAGACAAATCTATCAGATAAAATCTTTAAGTACTTATAGTGTCTCCTTCTCCTTACTGTGTGTTGTTATAAAATACGGGAAGGATCTTCCTAAGAAGGTGTTATAGATAAGCATAACTTATACAAATCCGGCATGCGCTTCCTTAAGGTCAGTCCAGTTAATATAGAGGTTAAGATAGGGTTTATTAATATTCCGTTCTAAGAACCTTCGTAAGACCTAACGCTTAATTTTGGCGAGACTATAGTGCTAACATTCCGTTGTCTTAGGGCCTTAAAGCTTAACTCCTAGGGCGTTAATACCTAAATAATAAAGGCTTATAGGTCCTAGATAACCTAGACACAGATACTATAGTTATGTATTACCTTTCGCATCTAGACAAATGTCTCTTAACGATGCTCTACGCTTCCGTTAACGGTGTAGCAGTTGGCTTGAATTAAAAGCTAATTTTAGGCTTCCTAATTAGACGTACTTAATAGTCTATTGTCCGTAACGTTCTTCCATTTGATATAGGATTGTGTTGTCCTTTTAAACTAGAAGATTATTGTCTCCTTTGTTGTCCTAGTAGTACCCTTGTTTTTAAAGTAGATGGAACAACACTAGATTTGTATTAAAGTCCGTATAAAAGGCAACGTCCTTAAGACGTAGGATTCCCTTATTCTTGTCTAGTTTTGTGACTTAGATAGTAATATCACCGTAGCCTAGTATAGGCACTTCTAAGCTGCCGGCAATAATATATTTGTGTCTTAGAGCTTTCCTGAAGTTATAGAAACAAGAGAGGTTATTAAAGGTATAGAGAGTGGTTCCTAAGTTAAGAATAGTTAATAGCTTTAATGGATGGAGTTAACCTGTGTAATACAATTCCAGGAATATTATATTAGCTTCTCCTATAATTTTAACTATCTTCTTACTCTCGTTTTGTTGTTGTTAAGCTTCATCTTCTAATTACTTAAGTTGTTCCACTTAGGCAGCTAGATCCTTGTCGTGCTCTACCTTTTTACGCACCTTTTTTATATGTGTACCCTCGGTATTAAATCCTTTAGGCCTTTTACACTTAAATAGATACCAATAGTTAGGAAGGGTATATCCCCTTATATTATATGCTAGGCATTTTAGGATCTTTAACTTCTTAGAAGACATCTCTTTAGTTAAATTTATCCCTGCCCTTTTTTAACTACGAGATAAGCTATTTCCTCTTCCCTTTTAGACTTTAGTAGTAATAGAGATACCCTCTTTAGGCTCTCCTATAAAGTCTACGTTAAATGCACTCCCTCTGGTAGTTAAGGATAGTATGACTTTTAAGAGGGTTGCAAATACTTTCTATAGCTCTATTGCTACTTTACGGTATTCTAATAAGTGAGCCTTTTTGATATCATTTGCCTGCTTAGTATATATAACAAAATAGGTTTCGCTTGTAGGTTATATTATATTCGTAAGGTCTATTAGCCAGATCCTATTAGTTATCTATAGAAGACCATACTTCTCTGCTATCTTTATTGTATACTCCCATTAATCAAGCCACTAGGTAATTTTTGCCTACTTAAGTCCCTTAAGTGATTCTATATATTACAATTGTACCTTCCTTATTATGAAGTTCTTTGAGGGCTTAGTGTCTTCTTTTAAATAAATTAGCCATTCTTTAACTGTAAAAGAAGGGTTGAGCAGTAGCTTCTTCTGAATTAATATTATAGATATGATTTAGGTGCAGATCTATTAAAGATAATCTTCCTGTTTAAGGAAATACTTTATGTCCTAGTTGTAGTACTATCTACTGTTCTTGTACGCTTTCTGTTGATTTATTAAGAGCTGTGTATATAAGGTTGTATTCTCGTTGAAATCTGTAACCTTTAGAAGAGGTGGTTTTTTAAGTAGACCTTCTTAAGGCGCTTTTGTGGCTGGGTTAACATGGGCCCAAATTTGCTAATCTATAAGGGCTTATAGTTGCTAGATCTATTGCTCCCAGTCTTCTAGCTTATTAAGGATGATTATGGTAGACAAACTTGATGTTAGTGGAGTTATTTTAACTAATAGGCAAATGGGGAATTAAGATGGTGTTTTATTATTAGGATTGTCCTTATCGTTAGGATCATCCTATAACGATTAAAGTAGGATTTCTTGTGGAATCTTATAGAATCTCATGGAATCTCATGGAAGAATTGTCCTATGATGATTAAGGTAGGATTTCTGTTAGAGTCTGCGTCTTAATGATAAGGTGTCAGAGTCTAACAATAAGGTAGAATTTCTTTAAAATAATTAAGTAATAGCTGAATAGCTTCTTAAGTCGGCGGACCGGGCTTATAACTGTTATAAAGTTCGTGTAGAGCAGTTTATTAATAAAATGGGTTGATAGATTGATAATCTTATATTGTGTTTTAAGTGACGTGTCTTAAGGCCCTAGAGCTTTGAGCTATGAAGAGATTTTATAGTGTACGTGCTCCGTGTATGTGACCCGTGCACGTGACCTACGCCTTTAGAATACAGATTATCTGATATATACTTTATCTCCCTCCTTAAGATCTGGTCCCTTAGATCTCTTAGCATTATAGTACTTTTTTATTCTCTCTTATACTAGTTTAGCTATGCTTTTAAGGTAATTATAGAGATTTATTAACGTCTCTATTCTTTCCTTAGCTGTGCTACTTATTTTCTTTACTTACTATAGTGTTAACAACGTTCTTAGCTTATATCCGTAATTTGCCTTAAAAGGTAACGTGCCTATTTCTTTCTATAGTGTTATATTATATACAAACTATGTAACTGGTAACATTAACACCCAATTATTCTATATATAATTAATATAATGCCTTAAATACTGTTCTAATATTTAGTTTAGTCTTTCTATCTAACTATCTGTCTATAGGTAATAAGCTATTAATATTACTACTTAAACTCCTTACTTTGCTAAGAATACCTCCCAGAATACTACTATAAATCTTAGGTCTCTGTCCAATATAACCTTCCTTAATGCTCTGTATCTTATAAACACTTCTTTAATATAAATCCTAGCCATATCTTCTACTAAGATTTTTTCTATATATGCTACAAAGTAACCCTACTTAGTTAACTTATCCACTATTACTAGGATTACATTATAATCTTATCCAGTAATAGGGTCCTTTAACTTTAGTAACTTTATAATAAGTCCTATAATATAACTTCCTATGGTCTTTCTGGTACTTTAACTGGTTATAGCCCTCTATACAGCTTATGCCTTATTAGTTTATTTCTTTAACAATCTAGATATTCCTTAGTAACTTGTCTTACTAGTCCCCAGATTTCTTAAATAATATACTCTTCTTAAAGTCTTAACACTAAGCCTATAGCTCCGTTGTGTCCTTAAGTTATTCCTCTATAAAACTCTTCCACAAACTCCTTTGTAATTGTCTTTAGCACATATATAGCCTCTTAGTGCTTATATTGCTCTAAATCTAAATCCTTGCCTTATGCCTCTTAGATTCTTTATAACTATATACTCTCTAGTATCTTATAGGTCTAACTGTCTTCTCTAGTTACTGTAATCTTAGGATAATTATACCTAATCAATCCATCTCCATCTTTGTGTAATATTACTCCTAATAGTCTTTCTTTATTTTGCAACTCTACCTTTCTACTAAGTGTGTCTACTCTTGCATTTTCAGTTCCTTTAATATGCTATATTTTAAAATAATACTCTATAAGCATTTCCGCCCATCTAACCTATTTTCTATTTAGTTCCTTTATTATTAAGAATCCTATTAGGTTCTTATAGTCCGTCTTAACTATAAATGGTTTCTCTATACCTTGTAAAAATACTTTCTATTCCTTAAGCGCTATAACTGTAAGAGGCCAGCCTAACTGGAACGTATAATTATCTAATCGACAGTGTCACAAGTAAGTAGAAGGTGAGTCGAAGGTAAGTCAAAGGTAGAATGAGTTTCATATATTAAAGGACAAATGCTTCTAACCACTTCCATTTAGAGACTAATTGCTAGTTCTTCTTTAGAGGAGAACCAGCTTCCTATATAAACCTTCTGAGACACTAGTAAAACCTTTCGCCCCTATCTGTCTAACTATGTCTCTTCTGGAACATACATGGGACGTAGGCAGGACATTAATGAAACCTCCTACTGTTTTATCTAATATGTACCTTCTGGGGGATTCCGTTACAATTGCCTCCCCTTTAAGGGTCTTAGTCCTCTAAGACTTTACCTCTTAATAATCTCTTATGGAGTTCCGGCTAAAACCACTAGGGAAATTCTTCAGTGGAAAGGTACTCTATAATGCGGCTTATCGCTGGTTCTTTACTAGCGTGGAACCTTACTTTATCTTTCTATTCCTCTGCTTTTCTTCCACTATAGCTCTTATAGTGCCTTTATAATAGAACTTTAATAATAATAATAAAAATTGGATGGGATTTACCTTCCTTATTATAAGAATTTATTATAAGCTAATCTGGGGGTTGTCCTGTGTAACGTATTAACTAGCTACTATCCCTATTCACCTAAAATAGGTCTTAATAATAATGTCTTAATATTAATTTTTTTTAGTTTATAAGCTGTTGTCTCTTATACGTCTTTCCATTAATAATACTATTTGTCTTGCCTTTTAGCAGACCGTTTTTTATTACATTTTAGCTTTTAGCTTTTGCATCTCTAGCTATTCTTTCTTCTACTACTCTATTCTCTTCTTATAATGCGTCTATAGGTAATAGGATCCCTATTTTATCTCCTTAATAATACTAACTTCCTATAGTATTCTCTTGCAATGGCTTGTGATTATGCTGCGCGTCCCTAGACTGGCGGCGGCGTTGTCCCTACTCTATTGGCATTATAGACCACTTCTATTACTCCTATAGTAGTTTCTCTAAAGTGCTGCCGTTGTTGCGTTTACGTACTTATGTTAGACCTGTCCTACACCTATAAGATGCCGCGCTCTGGCAAGAATAGATCTAAGTGTTCCTACTATCGCAGCTGGAAAAAGACCTGTGTTCTAGTATTTCCCATTCCATCCTATTCTAGACTTCACTAACTATATTAGATCCCCGCTATTTATGTACGTAAGGCTCGCCGGCTTTAACGCGCTATTAGGGATTTCCGTCTACATTAGAACAGTGATAGATAGGGATAGAAGGTGTCTTCCATTGCTTGCAGCCTTTTTAATTTAATAAGGGTTTCTACTGCTGTGGAGATATAGTGATCTCGGACACATAGTGTCCAGGAGCGTATATATAAGCAGCTTGTTTTCATAAATAACAACATTTATACTCTTGCGCGGGCCTTTTTAGCTAGGTAAGTCTCTTTAGTAACATATTTGGGAACTGTGCTAACTCTTTAGTTATTAACTTTCTAATCCCAGCCTGGATGCCAATTTGGAGCCTAGGGATGACACTAAGGATAGTAACGAAGATAAACATTCTCCTTGCCAGTCCCCTAGTTGTGGTGGTCTGTTTAGTTCTTGCTGCTCTAAGAAGAATATTAGCAAGAATACTAATACTTCCAGAGATGGGAGTGTTAATAATACTGCTAATAATAACGTTAAGATAGAGGAGGAGGCTCCTATTGCTACTTCTAGTATTTAAGTTGTTATCTTGTTCTTTCTTTCTTCTTATAGGATAGCTTTATAGGGTGCCTCTCTAGTACCTCTAGGATGCCCTAGTACTGGGAATTAACTTTATACTTTAGGAATGCCTCTATTCTTATTTTTAGTGACAGTCTATATAAAAGTAGTATACCGCTATAATCTCCATATGTGATAAATGGGTGGTGTTCTTATGGGTGCTTTATAATTTCTTAAAATTTCTAAATCTTCACTCTGTGTCTTTTTGGTCCTCTTTATATTATTAACTTTACTGCATATCTCTAGTGTTAGACTAGATACTCTCCTTTTATCCCTAAGGAATCCTTCTAAGTCCCTAGGGCCCCTTCTTCTAGTGTTACTGCTTATTCTTAAACAGCGTCTTCTTTGGATAGCATCCCTAGTGGTTCTTATGTGGATCTTTATAGCTTTCTCTTATAGGATTCTAGGATCCCTATTATAATGGCAAAACATTCCCGTTTCTAATGCCTATACTTAACCTTATGGTTTTAATTTGCGGGGTTTTCCCTATTGTCTCGCCCGTGGCATATCCAGAACCGTTACTAAATCCTAATTTATGGTCTTTAGGAAAGTTTTAATTGCTATATTACATTCTGGCCAAAGGTGCTCCTTAGGTTCCTAACTGTTATACACCTAGGAGTATCCTTTCTAATAAACTAAAAATTTGCATTTCTTTTAACGCTATCTTTAATCAAGAATGTCTTCTATATTCCATTCTAGTTCCCCATTAATTTCGCTAGGTGGGGGTGGTTCTACACTATCTCTTCTCTAGTATAACTTTAATAAGGAAACATAAAATGTGGGATATATTAGATATAATTTTGGCAATTCTAATTTATAGGCTTGATTTCCTTTAGTTTTCCTAACTACCTTAAAGGGTCCAAGCCACCTATAGTCCAGCTTCTTCTTAATATGTTTCATCCAGATATTTTTTATAGACAGTAAGACTTCGTCTCCTATTTTAAATTCTTTAGGTATATATCCCTTGTTATAGTACCTTTTTTATATAGCCTAGGCGTCTAGCAAGTGCTTTTTAAGTTCTTCTCTGCGAATTCTTATTTGCTTAATTCTCTTGGACGCTGCTAGTGCCTCTCTTTTAGGAATAATGTCCTTAATATTTTAGGGGTTATTTGCTTTTACCCCAAACAGTGCTTTATAAGGGGTCATTTTTGTGCTGCTGTGGATGCTTGTGTTATATATATATTACACTAAAGCCAACCACAATAGCTAATTATCCTGTTAATAATTAATATAGCAGTGGAGGTAGTGTTCTAATAATGTATTTAGACGCTCTATTTACCCATCTGTTTATAGGTGGAAGGCAGTGCTTATCCTTTACTGTATCTTTAATAAGAGACAAAATGAAGACTAAAATGCGCTGTTAAATACGGTACCTCTGTTAGATACAATTCCCCTTAGCGTGCTAAATAGGAGCTACTGCTTCAAAAACAGGTCTACCAGTTCTACTGCTGTGATTATTATTAAAACAGCAAAGTACCCTAAAAACTTTGTATATCTATTAATAATTACTAGGATAGTGTTAGCAACCTCTCTAGTTCTTATTTTAGTAGGGGGTAAGCCTATTATAAAATCTATTGTTAATTCTAATATGGGTCCCTATAGAATAGGAAGCACTAATAACTCGCTATATAGGCAATGCCTAGGTATCTATGCCCTTTGGTATATATTACATCTCAATATATAGTCCTTAACTTCTTTAGACATTCCATCCTAAAAGTATTTCCTTTAAACGGCCTTAAGGGTCCTGTTGGCACTATAGTGACCCCTAAGAGGGTTGTTATAAAAGACCTTTAGAATTTTATCTTAAACCGTTTAGTCCTTTAGGATATATGCAGCACCCTTAAAGCGCAATAGACCCTTTTAGTCTTGTTACTATAGCTTCTTAGTAACTCCAGCCAAGTTAGTCTCTACTATGTCTTTCTATCTCTCCCCAGAAATAAAGGCGTCCCTTTATTATGCTTAAAGAAGAAGATCTAAAAAGGTTTTATATAGATTACTTATTTCCATTTCGCCCGCCGCCATTACGGACTCTAGGCGTGGCACGAGACATTTTAAACTATTAGTGCCAGTAGATTCTCCTGCCGTTGTGCAGTGTGCTATGCTATAGATAGGCATCTCGCCTATCCCCTCTGGATCCAGAAACTTGCAGCTAGTGCGCCGTTAAGTTAAAGGTGCCGCAACACCCCTAGTACATCCCGCAGAATTCTTGCTAATTCTAGGGTACGCCAACTTTATAATATCTGCTTGGTCTATAACCTAGTCTATAACTATATCCTGCGGCTCTATTATCATGGTGCTTCGCAGCTGCATTGCTAGGACCTCTGCCCTGCCGCGGAATTCTATAGTTCTAGGGAAAGACTCTTCTTTCTTCCTAAGCAAATTTTGTAATGTGGGAATTATTTCCCCTGTGCTATCCTAGATTCTCCTAGTCTTATAATCTGGATGTCTTAACAACCTATTAGTGGGATTTATCTTTCCTAGGCGGTACATAATTTTAAAGTTATACTATAATAGTGCCTCCGCCTATCTGGCTTGTTAACCGCTTAATACCTTTATAGTTATAAAGTATTCTAGGTTATTATGGTCTGTAAGGACTTTAATAGGATAATTGCTTTCTATATAATAATATTGCTAGTGCTTTATTGCTGTGACTATTACAAGCAGCTCCTGGTTGTGCGTTATATAACGCTGCTTTATAGGGGTTATTTTCCTTAACCAAAACGCCATAGGATGCTATTCTCCGTCTTTTAATTAAGATATAATTGCCCCTAGGGCGAAGCTAGATATATCCGTTTTAAGGTATATATATAGCTCCTAGCAGAAGTGTATTAGAATAGGCGCTAATATAAATAAATCCTTTAACCAGTCTATAGCCTGCTTAGCAGCTTTTCTAAATATAAAGGGTCCTAACTTCTTATTATCCTTGGATCCCTTTAGCAGATTGGTAATTAGGAGCATTACTTACAAATAATAAACAATAAACCTTTAGTAGAAGTTCGCCGTGCCTATAAAAACCTATACTTCCCTAAACGTTGTGGGGTATGGCCATTCCCTAATAGCGTCTACCCGGCTTTTCTCTATTAACACTCTGTTGACGCTAATAATAAAGCCTAAAAAATTAATGCTAGTGACATAGAACGAGCATTTTTTTAGGTTTATATAGAGCTTGTATTCCCACAGTCTTTCTAGTACCATTTGCACATGGTGCATATGTGCTTTATAGTTATTAGAGTAGACTATAATGTTATTAAGGTAGACTATATATATTGTATCTAACAGGCCTAATAATGCCTTATTAATATAGGCCTGAAATGTTGCCGGTGCGTTAGTAAGCCTAAATGGCATCACTAGGTACTTAAAGTGGCCGTACCATATTTAGAACGCCGTTTTCCATTTATCGCCGGCTTTAATCCGGATTTAATAGTATGCATCTTTTAGATCTAATTTTGTGAATATCTTTATGCCTAACAGCCTGTTAATAAGCTCCCCTATTAAGGGTAGCAGGTAGTAATTCTTTACAGTAATCTTGTTTAGCGCCTAATAGTTAATATAGAGGCGAAGGGTCTTGTCCTTCTTTAGTATAAATATAATTAGTGCCCCTGCCTGGCTTATAAAAGGCTAAATCCATCCTCTCTAAAGATTATCCACTATATACTAATATAATACTGCTAGCTCGTTTTCTAATAGGTTGTATAGTGGTCTAAAAGGAGGTTCCTTATCTCCTGTATCTATCTTATGCTCTACTAATATAGGGTTAGGCAAGGTATACGCAGCTTCCTTATTAGCAACATCCTTTAGGTCTATATATTTCTGTGGAATCTCTGGTTCCTTAACTGCGCATAGCTGGATATCTAAAAATGAATACTCTGTGTCCCTATTCTTAGTGTTAAGAGTGGTATATATAGCATACGCCCACCCTTCCTCTTGCATATAGTTTAAGAAAGTCTTTTAATCTTCAACCATAATGCGCGGTTAAGACTTCTGGTGTTGATATAAGGCTAAAGGCCAATTAATGTCTAGATTAACCTATTAAAGCCATGGGTATCCTAAAATAAGGTTATACCCCTTAATTTCTGCGGCGCAGAAGCGCATCTCCTGTGTGTCCCATAGACTATTGCGGTCCTGGCTGGCTACGGAAAAAGTTTATTCCCTATAGCACGGAATCTGGTGGCCTCTAATGTTTTAAATAGTGCGCACCTGCAAGCCACTAAGGTCCAAATCTAATTTCTTTACTAGTAATTGAGAAATGAACCCTATAGTCGCGCCGCTGTCTATAAGGCAGTCTTACGTTACCTATTTGTTATTAACTTAAATGGAGACAGGAATAACCATGCAGCAGCTTACTTCCTCCTTCTTTTACTAGCCTAGTGTAAGGGAGTGAAGATCTACTAGGCTTTCTCTTTTCCTAATTAAGTATCCTTTTGCTTCTTCTATTGGCAGAAGCGCTGTATATAGCCTTTCTTACCGCAGTTATAACAGCTGCGTAACTCTTGGTTCCATAGTTTCTGCCTATTATTATTCTGGGGTTGACTAGCGTTGCTCTAGGGTTGCAAAGCCTGCTCGCGTTGTCCTTCTATAAAGTGGTTAGGTTGGGATCTACCCCTTTTATTAAAGCTAGGTCTAGTTCTACGCTCTTTATTATTAGCGTTTTATTCCTTTCACTTCCCTAGATAGTCTCTTTTAGCGTTCTTAATCTAAGTAGCTTCAGAGATAAGCTTTTCTTAAGAGGTAGGAATTTCCCCCTTCTCCTATATAGCCTGTTAAATCTTAGGTTGTAACTTAGCAAGTAGCTAATAGAGTTATATAGCGTCGTCCTATAAGTCTAAGTAGGGTATATTGTCTTCTAGCTCTTCTAAGTAGTTTATAAACTGGACTATACTCTGGCCTTCTTACTGTTTTGCATTATAGTATTACTGGTTGTAATCTATCCTTTAATTAGTAGGATCTTGGACCTGATTAACCAACTAGGACTTAAGTTCGCTAAATTTAAGGGGTGTGGTAAGTTTCTTCTTATAGCATATCTATAAACTTTTAATGGTGCTATATAGGAAGGTAGAAGCAATCAGTGTCTAATTATACTTATTAGAGTAACATTTTGGATCTAGCTAAAACTTGGTTTCGCATTAACGGATAAAATAATTATAGTTCCTAAGACTATTACCATTGTACTCATTAGGTTCCTTTATGCAGAATTTAGGTTTGTCTAATGTTACAGTGTAGTATAGCATTGCCCCTCTAAGTCCGCTTCGTGTTTAGGGTGTCTGTGCTTCTCCCAATTGTTCTTGCAATTGTCCTTGGTAGTCTTAATATGCTTATCTTAATTGTATCTCCAACTCCTTTGTCTTTTATAGGGTCTCGCGTAGCAACCACTCTAATAACTCCCTAGCGGTGATCGTTCCTAAGGGTCTTAGAAGGTTAGACGGACTAGCTGTGGCTTCCTAGTCTACTCCTTTATAAGTAGAGGGAATATACTCCTCTAGAGAGACTCTCTGAGCCTCTTAAGGTAAGGGCGTTGCTTTATAGGGTAAAGGAGTATAGCCCGTTATCGTTAATTAATAGCTGTACGTTCCTAACGGATTGTAAGTGATTAGAATTATAAGAGGCCAGCCTAACCGGAATGTATAATTATCTAATTAACAGTGTCACAAGTAAGTAGAAGGTGAGTTAAAGGTAAGTTAAAGGTAGAATGAGTTTTACATATTAAAGGACAAATGCTTCTAACTACTTCCATTTAGAGACTAATTGCTGGTTCTTCTCTAGAGGAGAACTAGCTTCCTATATAAACCTTCTAAGACACTAGTAAAACCTTTTACCCCTATCTATCTGACTATGTCTCTTCTGGAACATACATGGGATGTAGGCAGGACATTGATGAAACCTCTTACTGTCTTATCTAATATGTACCTCCTAGGGGATTCCGTTACAATAACTATACCTAGCAACTCCTTATTATAGATATTATAGTTTAAGTCTAGTAGTGTTATCCTCTGACTATAATACGCTACTGGGTGCCATTTATTTAGATACTTCTATAATAGGTATACTCCTAATATAAAGTCTAATACATCTATTTCCATAACTATATCTAACTTAGGTTAATAGATCTTAAGGACTAGATCTTAGGTAAATAACCCCTTAAGTTCCCTAAATAACTTCTTTTACTTATTACCCCACATCCACATTTCCTCCTTTTTTATAAGTCTTATAAATAGCTTAATACTTTTCAACCACTGTGCTATAAACCTCCTGTAGTAGTTACAAAACCCTAGGAATAATCTTAACTATATAATATTCTCTAGTTCTTACTAACTTACTATAGCTTTAACTTTCTTTAGGTCTATGCTAATTTTACCTAGTTTAATAACAAATCTAACAAAATTAGTCTTCCTGGTAAAGAACTCGCATTTCTTAATTACTACTGGTATCTTTTCTTCTTATAGTCGTTTTAAAACCTACTTAATATGTTCTCTATGTTCTTCCTTATTTACTAAGTAGATAATATTATTATTAAGGTATACTATAATAAACTCATTAAGGTGTTCTCCTAACACACTATTAATTCTTTTTTAAAACGTTACTAGTGTATTTATAAGCCTAAACTATATAACTAATGGCTTATATAGTCCTTCCTTTAACCTAAAGGCTGCCTTCTATTTATTGCCTTCCTTAATTCTAATTTAATGGTACACCCACCTTAGATCTATCTTTGTAAAGATCTTTACATTACCTATCCTATCTTAGATTTTGCTAATTAAGGGTAAAGAATACCTATCCTTTTTAATAATACTGTTTAACTATCTATTGTAATGGGCTCGTATAAATGCTTCTGAACCGAAGCCTGTAGATTGCTACTATATAAGAATACTAAGCTAAGGAGAAGAAGAAGTCTGTTAGAGACTGGCAAGATACAAAGGGGTCGCTAAGGCGCTAGTAGTAAGCGAGCCAATGGCGATTTTCCATCCCGGGGATGGAAAATCCTAATTAGTTGGCTCTATAAGTAGTGTTGGCAGAATATGGCAGAATGTAGCAGGTAACGCGCTCTAGCACTATTATATCACCTCCCCCTCCCAAAAAAGCCTGCCCTTAGGCTTTGTCTAAGTTCTTTATTGTTATCTAGATTATTATAGTTATCCAACCCTTCCTCTTAGCATTTAATCTAGCTGTCTAGTTTACGTGGTGGTTTAGGGAGGTCTGGGTGGGCTAGGTGGAAATCTCGTAGCTTATGGGGGGAGTACTTAAAATTAGATACGGGGTACCATTCTAGGTCTTTATTGTGACCTACCTAGCTTATATAGTATTTTAAGGTACCCTGGTCCTTTTTGACTGCTAAGATCTCTTTAACTTTCTATTCCTCGTCCTCTGTAATCTGAATTGGCGGTAGGGGGTCGTTGTACTGTCCAGGCAATGGGTTATTTGTGGCCTTTTACAGTTGGTCTAAAAAGAAGATAGGGTGGATCTTTATTAACTCTAGTAGCTTAGCCCTAAAAGAGTGCCCTTCCTTCTTAAGGATTTTGTAGAGGCCGGCCATTTAATAGTCTAGTTTGTGGCTTGGCCTCTGGGTCTTCTAGTTTTTTGTTAATACCTATACCTTATCTCCTACTTAGAAGTTTACCTTATGGCGATGTTAGTTTATATTGGCCTCTTTCTTTTCTTATGCCTTTTTTATAATTGCTTAGGCAGTCTCCTAGGCTCTATGCATTCTCTTAGCGAATGTCTGGGCCTCTTTATAGCTGAGGCGTTCGCGGGCCGTTATAGGTCTTATAGGTTTATCCTAATTAAAGGATATTTATGGCTTGTATCCATAGAGTAACTTAAATGGCGACATTCCTATACTATTATTAAGGGAGCGTAAGCTGTGCGTAGTCTATTATAGGTAGTAGTTCCAACCAGTTATCCTAGTAGTAATTAATAAAGGGGCGAGGTTGCTGGTTAAGGTACTGGTTTATAATCTTAGTTTGGCTGTTAGTCTAAGGGTAAAATATAGTAGAGAGCTTAATCTTAATCCTAATAATATAGTAGAATTTATCCCAGAAGTCTAATATAAATTAAGGTCTATAGTTAGAGACAATTAACTTAGGAGCGCTATAGATCCGGTAAATGTTGTTAATATATATATGGGCTATATCTTTTATAGTTATAGTCTTAAAGCAAGGGAGAGAAATGGCTTGCTTACTTAGTTGGTTAACTACTATAAAGGCCATATTATAGCCATGTTTGTCCTTTAGGAATGATTTAAAGTCTATTATAACACGCTGCTAAGGGCGTTTAGGAACTAGTAGTGGTTGTAACTACCTAGGGGTTTAATCTTTAGGGGTATCTGCCTGTTTACAAGCATAACAATTCCTAATAAATTGTTCTATATTAGACAGAAGTCCCTACTAGTAGTAGTAAGGCGCTAGTAGTTAGTGGGTCTTATCTTATCCAGGGTGCGCTATAGAGACTTAACAGTGGGCTTTACAGATCAGCTCTATTTATAGGTTATTAACGTCTGGAACTATAAGCCGTTCTTAGTATAAGAGCAGTCCGTCTTCTATTTCTAAATTAGGGTTGCCTTCTATAGCTTAATTACGGAGGGCTTTTAGGGATTTAGCTGTACGGTTCGCGATTAGGATATGGTTAATTAGTCCTATTAGTTTATCTAGGATCTCTCCTTCTATAGGCGCTAGTTTATTCTGTTTGGAGCTTAGTTCCTTAAGGATACGTAAGTCGAGCTATTCGGGACGGAGGAGGGCATATATCTAGTGCTAAGCCTTTAGCTTATCTTATGGCTCCATATCCTATTCTCTCTGAGTTAGGGTATTAGCCTTAGAATTCTGGTTATTAGGGCGGTATATAATTATAAAGAAGAACTAGGAGAGTATTTTAGCCTACTAGGCCTATTAACCGGTAAGCTGCTTTGTTATTATAAAGTACTTAAGGGCTTTATAATTAGTATAGACTTTAATCTAAGAGTCCGTGCTTTTAAGCTCCGCGCGCTACTGGGATAATAATTATATAATAGCTAGCATTTCCTTATTATGCACCTTATAGTTACACTTAGCTAGGGCCATTATTTTTAAAAAGAACGTAATAGAGTACCACTCGCCATCTAGGTGTAGCTGTAAGAGGACTCCTACTACTACTCTATTAGATATATCCATTTCCAGCATTAATTCCAGGTCTAGGTTATAGTAATAGAGAATTGGGGAGGAGATAAGTTGGTTTTTTAACTCCTTAAAGGCTTCTATATAGTTATTATTAAAAATAAAAGGCGTGTTGTTCCTTATAAGTTGCACTAGAGGCTTAGCTATAACCCTATAATTATAGATAAACTAATAGTAGAAATTACAAAAGCCAAGAAAGGACTAGATGCCCTTTATAGTATAAGGGGGGTTCTAGTTACGGATTGCTTTAACCTTCTTAGGGTTAACTTTAATTCCTTCTATGCTAACGATAAACCTAAGGTACTTTATGCGTTTTACTCTAAATTTGTATTTCTTAATATTGACTTATAGGCCTATATTCCACAACCTCTTTAGGACCTTCTTAATATAAACTTAGTGCTTAAGTTTGTTATCTAAGTATATAAGAATGTTGTCTAGGTATGCCGTGCAGAACTTATTAAGGTAATTAAAAAGAATATTATTTATATACCGTTGGTATATGGCTAGCCTATTTGTTAGCCTAAAAGGAAGGAATTTATATTTATAAGAACTATAACGAGTATAGAATATTGTCAGATCTTCTAATATAGGGTCTATCCTAATTTAGTAGAAGGCTTGCCGGATATTAAGCTTAGTAAGGATTTTAGCTTAGTTTAGGCGTGTAAGGGTCTTATTAATTAGGGGGAGAGGGTAACGGTCCTTTTAAGTAATAGCGTTTAGTTTTTAATAGTTAATACAGAAATGAAGGCCTTTATTGGGCTTTTTTATAAATAGAATAGGGGAGGTAAAAGGAGCCTGACTTGGCTTAATAAACCCTTTATAGAGGTTATTAACTAAGTACTACTTTATTACTTTTAGTTCCTCTATGGTTTGCTAGTAAAGGAGGCTATAGCTTAGAGAGTTATTGGCCTCTAATTAAATCTTATAATTATAGGTTTAGTAGAGGGGTAGTATATCTAAAGCTGCCTTTAAAAACGCGTCTTTATAGTTTAAAAGGTAAGTAGGGAGGAGGCGCTTAACTAGCTCCTTGTTAGTTTCCTCTATTAGTTCTTCTTCCTTCTTACTAATAATCTAGTTAATTTTGTATAAGCTAGTTATAAAGACCTCGTTGTCCTTTTAATATATATTAAAGTGGAAACCTATGGCACTAATTGCCGCGATATCTACTATAGGGGAGTTGTGTGATAGTAGGGGTATCTGTGGCCTTAGGGGCCCTTGGCACATCGGTGTTGTTTTTACTCCCCTTAGCTCTTGTTGCATCTTCCAAAAGTTATTCTTTATATCCTATTGGTACGTCCTCTTCTATATTGGCCAGATCTTCGCAATTTAGAAGTCGTCTACATTACTGTCCGTTTTACTTCTATAAGTAGGGTCTTCCTTAACTGCAGTGCTTTAGGGGAGTATTATTATCAGTACGGAGTTCCTACTAGCCTTACGGCGGGCATCTTCTTAGGTAAAGGCTAGGTCGCAGTCCCTAACATCCCGTTAATAGGTAGGGTTAGCCTTTACGGCTAATATCTTGCGGTCGGTCCGAATTTCTTTAATAAAGGAGGGTAATTTTAGTCTATTCTCTGGCCAGATAAACTGTCTTTATTGTACGTTTAGCTAAATGTTAAAGTAGGACATCCATTTTCGACTAAGGATTATATTGTGGGACCCTAGGTCTAGGATGCAGAAGGGGATACCAAACTGGCGTCGTTTATTAATAGCGATATATAGCTTTAAGACATAGGTAACCGGCTTACCAGCTTAGCTGTTGTAGCCTTTTACTTAAATAGGCTTCTCTAGTTGGGTAGCATTTATATTTAAGAACTTAGTAACGTTATTTGCATAAGCAGTATTTATAAAGGCAAAGCCATTTACTTTAGTATTAATAAGGGCATTTATATTAACTCTATATCTATTTTAAGATACTATATATAGAACTATAAAGTGTTTTCCACCTATTAGCTAACTTAGATTAATCTCTTTAAGATTAATAGGATACCCTAGGAGGGAGTCTTTCCCTAGGGTTCTTCTTTTCCTAACTTATTAGATATTTCTTCTTCCTTTATCTCCTTAATGTTACCTATATCCTTTGGCTCTAGGTAGGATATAGTAAAGTAACTATTCTTTCCGCAATTAAAGCACGTAACTATGGCAGGGTTAATTAGGGTATTATAATAAGCATTAACTAAAGGCGTAGTGTGTGGGAAGTTAGGCAAGGCTTATAGGTGTATAGTTATAACCGCTTTTAGTATAAGGGTGATTATAGTTTGTCTTCCGACACTAGCTCCTATTAGTGTGGTAGATAGGTTCCGGTTACTATAAGGCCTCTTTAGCTAATTAGAATAAGCATTAATTTGTTTTAGTTCTAAATCCAGTAATAAACATTAGGCTATAAGTCTTTAGTAGGTTAGTAGGTTATCTAAGGCTACCGCAATCTT
>Ga0307507_10003267_pt1 | contig 31879 bp, 6 predicted proteins | sample 7_EM_MG_FD_207223 | JGI IMG/M metagenome (GOLD analysis project Ga0307507, IMG submission 207223) | Populus trichocarpa ectomycorrhiza microbial communities from riparian zone in the Pacific Northwest, United States - 7_EM | ecosystem: Host-associated > Plants > Roots > Unclassified | place... | reverse complement strand
ATAAATACACCCATTAGCCGTACTAGTTGCCTATGCACTATACCCACCAGCGTCACTGGTCGAAAGCATAAATGCACGCACTAGCCGCCCTAATCGCCTGTGTACTATACCTACTAGCGGTACTAGTCAAAAGCGTAATTCTGCAGCCGTTATAGCCCTATAGAACTATTCCATGATATCCTTCTGTTATCCATAGCTAAGATCCGATCTTCCTACTAGTAACCAGAACAGTAAACCAGAAATAATAACGGCAGCAGTAACAGTAATAGCAGTAACAGCAGTAGCAGCAGTAATAGCAGTAATAGTAGTAACAGTAATAAAAGCAGACATTTAGCGTAGTAAAATAAAACAGAACAGTCAGCGGTAGAACATTCGGTAGAAGAACTCGGTAACAGTTAGTAAGCAGTAGGACATCCAGCAGTAGAACTTTTAGTAGTAGAAATCTCGGTAGCGGCAGACGGTTGATGGCAGCTGGTTGGTAGCAGTCGGTCGAAACAGCAGTGGTAGAATAGTTGGAACGGTGGAACGGAACGGTCGGAGCAGCAGTTAGAATAGAACAGTTGGTTAAGATGGCAGTAGCAGCAACAACAGTAGAACAGTCGGTCTAAATAGCGGTCGGTAGAAATAGTAGAACGGGACAGGTCGGTCGGAACGGTAGTTAGAATCAAACAGTTGAAGTAGCATTAGGTCCAGAATAGATCGGTTAAAACGGCTGAACGGCTAAACAGATCCAACCAATCCAGCAGCAGTACAGATCCGGCACAGCTAGATGGAACAGTAGAGACGGAACAGTCAGTCGAGACAGCAGGGACGAAATAGCTGGCAGTAGCAGCGGTAATAGGGCAGTCGACCAAGATAGCAGAAGCTCTGGCTTGGTTTGATCATTTAGTTGGTCGTTTGATATCAAAACTCTGCATCTGGCTCTGCGTCTGGCTGCGCATCTGGCTGTGCATCAGTAGCTCTGCATTGCATATTCTGCGTCCGTGTCTGCGTCTGTGTCTGCGTGCGTCCTGTATACCTGATTTGACTGCTGGCCAAAGACTGTCTAATTGATCGGCGACGACGTGCTGCAACTGATCGTTCGGTTGTTTGATTAAGGTAGAAAGTCGGATTAAGGTAGAAAGTCGGATTAAGGTAGAAAGTCGGCCCGGTTGAAGGCTCTGACTGTCCTAATCTGGAAACAGCGTTTAACTAATTGAGATTTGATGAGGCCTTGGCTTGACTTAAGGCGTCTTCTATTATACGTACGACCTGGGCTCTGCATCGTCGCATGCTCAATCAAAGCTTTTGAATCCGTTGACGTTCCATTGAGGCTCTACATCCATAGGCTCTATATCTGCGGACAGTCAATTAAGACTCTGGCTGTGCAGTCGTTCGGTCAAAGCTCTGCATCCGTAGTCAATTGAGGCTCTCAGTGTCCACCAGACGTCCAATCCAGAGACCTGTCTTAAGACTTCCTTCCTCGTGAGCATAAACGGCAGTTTCCAGTAGACCATTTCCGCGGGCCCGGTGCTTTTGTAAGATGTCCTTGCTTGACTCTTTTGGCATACCCTTGGGCTTTTGCGGCTGCTTCTCTGCCCGCTGCTGGCAGTACGCTTGCGTATCCTTGATCTTCTTCCAGCTTAAGAACCTTCCCTGGAATTGCCTTCTGCTTTTAGTCTCTTTGTCGTTGTCCTACTGGCTTCTGCGCTTCACTTAAGTCATCCTTGACATCTTCTAGGTCATCTAGTGGCAGCTTCTTAGCTGTTGTGACTACCTCCGTCGCATATCCCTTGCCCTTGTGTCTATAATACAGTTCTTTCGTCAAGACGATCTCTAAGAAGTGCCGGCTCCTGTATGTCCAATTCCTGTTCCCCTTATAATCCTTGGCAAGGTCCTTTACTGGCTTGGCTAGATACGGCTTGGTTCCGTCTTTAGTTGTATAAGGATAGTTTAGGCCTAACGTGGTCAGCTATGCCCTCCGTACGATCTCTTGCAGAGCATCTTTGTCAGTGCCTCTTTGTATACTGCTTTACCGTTTCCGCAGCACTTGATTTCCAATGTCATGTTGCCGCCATTGTGTAGGTCCCTTCCTTGCTACAGTGTCTGTTCTCGTCGTGTAGCTGGTGCAGTGCTGAATTCGGATGGTGGTTATGGAGCTGCAATTAGTCGTCGTTCAAATAAGGAATAAGGTTGGCCCGGTTGAAGGCTCTAATTTAACGACATTCGACTGACTTGATTCAGTGACGGTGACGTACTGATATCAAGGCTTAGGCTTGATTCGACTCTTTGACTGACCGTGGCTTCTGTGCAGTTGTTCGATTGACCAAGGCTTTTGTGTACTTGTTCAGTCAAGGTTTTATATATAGCTCTGCATTATATAATCGGCTCTGTATCCGTGCAATTAATTAAGGCTCTCCGTGCCATTCTTATCGTGCAGCTGGCGCATTATTGAATTCTAGGGGCGGTGTAGAGTTCTGCTAGCTCTATTGCTAAATGGACTAATTAGGATTTTCCGTCCCCGGGATAGAAAATCGCTATTGGCTCGTTAATAGGCGGTGAGCTAAACTAATATCTTTTGCAGTAGATTAACGTGTCTCAACGCGCCGCAATCAAGAAAGTAAACAAGAAAAGGAGCTTTAGGAAATACTGTAATTGTTAGTAGCACTTCGGTAGCTACGGTATAGCAATTGCTTGATTGGTTGTGTTATTGGTGTCTAGAGGGAGAAGAGGTCTATTCTACATATTGGTGGTAACTCTTATGGAGCGCGTATGCGCTAATCCCAAAATGGGAAAGAGTGAATGAAATGGGTCCAAACACTGGCAACTCTCTATGTGATTGGCCCAATAACTTATACACGTAACATACCGCACGTGATATCAAAATCCAACTCCAGTCTCTGCATTCTACGTTCACTTAATTTCTTACCAACTACTTAACCTCTCTCCACCCATTCCTTTGTATTTAAGTTGATCGTATTCGTGTTAACAAGGTTTCTTAATGCGTTACAAGCGTTTACTTTTATTATTGTGTCTATAGGGTTTGAGTCGCCGTTAATCCATTTAATCTCCGTAATTATGCGTCTTTTGTATGATTGGCGTAAGCACATTAAGTTAACCATTAATCTCTTCTCCTAAGTACTTCCTAACTTAACAAGGCATTTATATAGCGACTTGGAATCTATACAGAGTATAAGCGGGAGCTCTACCTACAAGATCTTCTCTATTGTAGACTTTAAAACCGCGCCGTGATCGAATCCGTAAGCCATTGCGTATAGTTTAGAGGCTAGAACTAAGCGAGTAACCCTCTTGCACTTAATAGAGGACTAATAAACGATATTTATACTGCCACTATTATCGGCAATTGCAATTATAAAGCTAATTTACAAGGTGTTGTCAGCGTTGTTAGCAAAAGAGGCATCTATAAATACCACAATCTTGGGTAATTAGAGGTCTAAAGGTACAAATCGCAGGCCTCTTAACTTATTGTCAATTTGCCATTATAAACGCTTATTTAGCTTCTTTGTGTCACCTTCTTTTAGATTAGTAACTTAAGCCGCAAAGGAAAGATTAAATAAAGACTCTGGTTGGCATATAGAGGCAATATACGCTCCTCTTGCGCGTTAAGCAATATATTAATCTTTCAGGGTGACCGCAACTCTCTTAATGCCTCTTAAACTTATAAAATCAGTAGTCTTAAGGTTAACAAGGTTTAAGTTCTCGCACTAGCATATTTAGTTAAATGTAATAAAGTTATCGTTATTAAGAGTAATTTAACCGCTATTAAACTTAATTAGAGTACTTATTGTAAGTTTCTTACATTCCTTTGCCATAAACTTAGCGTTTATAAGATTAATTTCCTCGTTTTATACAAACTCTTCATTTCCAACAAATAGAGTATCGTTGGTCTGGAGGCCAACAATTCCTACTCCGGCTTTATACGTGTAGAGGAGGCAAGGGTTATAGGTAGACTCCTTTATCTTAAGCTTCTCCGTGTGGTAAAGGTGGTATATTAAGAACCAATGGTTGCTAGCCTTAGGGATACCGTATAGAGGCTTAATCACCTTTATAATGGTATTATTGCCGAGTTACAAGATATCTGAGAGTTCTAGAGGTAGGCAAACATAGAAATCGCGATTTAAAAGAGTGGTAGATTATACATACGCTTATAAGATGTCATAGAGGTACAGGAAGGCGCCTTCCTTAAGAAGAGAAGGTGTAAGTGCGAGTATAATTTGTTAACTCAATCGTTAAATAGTAGGTAACTGTATTAACACCAATTCCTTCTCCTAATCGTTATAGGCTTATACAACTAATTATAACTTCTTAAACGCTTAATTAGTGCCCTTGTTCTTAATATCATTAACAAATTAGGAGTTAAATATACAGGTGCCTTCTAGTACTATAGAAGTATCAGCAATTCAAAATACGCCCTTCTTAAGTAGGCCGTTAATCTCCTTCGTACGGGAGTCAGTATATAATGGAATTGCTATATAGACAGTAACGTCAGGTCCACGAAATCGTTCAGGTCGCTAGTGGTTACGTTATAGTCGCCAAATTAGTACCTCTTGCTCCTCTTCTCCTTTGTTAACTTGCTCTCCGTTAGATTAATCTCCCTTAAAGTCTCCAACTATACTCTCTTTGTAATACAGCTTAACATAAGTTAATCGGAAATTAGTAACTCTAGATAAGAGTTTAACCTTATAAGTCTCGCCAGTAATTCCAATCAATAGAAAGGGGCCTTTCCAGCCTCCTTTCTCTCTATATACAAGTACTGGGGAATTAGGTGGCAGGTTATATAAAGCTTCCATATTAGGACCGTTTTGAGTGTTAAGTGCGTTGTTAACTATTCTCTTAGCTCTCTCCTTTGTGATCTCTTCCATTGCTTTACGTATAGCGACAGCACGTTATTAAATTGATGGTGCCGGTACGTTACTATCTAACATTCGTGGAAAAGCACTAAATACTAGTAGAGTTGGTACCAAGCCGTTAGGGCCTATAGAATCATTTAACACCTTAACAGCCATCTATAAACATACCTCCTTTAAGATATCTAAACCTATCTCTTCTTAAATAATCTCGTAGGCGTAAAGAAGGGTTATATAACCTCATTCAACCTTTCTAATGCTCCAATAAGCCTTAACGGGCACGCACTTAGTCTTTATTGCAACTATAGAGGCGTTTTAATGAAACTCACGGCTGTTAAAGTTGGTGCTAGTATCGTGTACGACTAAATTAGGGGGACCGAGATAAGTATCAAGCTAATAAGTACAAAGAGCCTCCCAGGTGGTTTTTGCAGATATATCTTTTAGAAATTGGGTGGCGGTAAATCCTATAGCCTTATTAACAACGTGGAGTACTAGCTTGCCGTCAATATAGAAGATATTAACAAATACCGTATAATTAAAGTCCAAATTATCAGGAAGCTTGAACTTAAATCTATATAGGGATTTGCCATGCTTTTAATAATAGCAACAGTACTTAGTTAGCTTCTTAATCATCTCTTTATTAATATTATAACCTAAACGCTTAAGTAGAGCATATAACTTCCCAACTAAAGGATGGCCGAAACGACGGTATAATTATAACAACTCTGTTGCCGTCAAGTAGCATACTATTAATGTAATTAATGCAGTAACGAATTGCTGTAGAGTCTTTCCCTATAGTAGGAAGGGGTGACCGAACTATTATACCACTAGCACTGTTAATGTAGGAGTTACTACCTCATCGGTAAGGTTATTATAGTAGCAACCCAGAGAGTCAAGATCTCGCAGGCTTATAAGAAATGGGGTATTAGCGCATATAACATAAAACACAATCTCTTCTACCAGTAATTATACTTTAAGAGAACCTACTAATGACGTTAAGCCAATTCTGAACTTGACCTTAATAGCGCCGGCGTTAGAAGTATTAAGTGTGGCTATTAAGTCAACGGTCTCCTTATATATAAGATATTAGCCAAATCTAGCAGTTAATGCTCTTGCTGCTCCTATGTTAATTATAATACCGTACCATTTATTAGAGTTGTATTAAGAGGTCTCTTTAGAGGTGGTTAAATACGCAAAAGGGAAAGTAGACTTATTAGGAACTACTCCTATAAGTACATATTAAGTTACAAGGTTGCTTAACTTCTCAACTATTAATAACATAAAGTGTTCGGCGTGTTTAGTATCTTCTTTAAAATTAAATACGAAGGTCTAAAAGTTATCAAGATCATCATCGTCTTTAGTGCCTTCGTATTTGGTAATTTATTAGGCAGTATTCCAATCAAAGGTACGGCTGTATTTACGTCTATACTTCTCTTTCTAATCTTCTTGCTCTTCTTTTAAGTATTTAGTAGACTAATAGCCTTATTTCTTATAAACAAAGCATCTCTTGACTTGTGAGTCACAAGGGTTGCGGAATCAAGGATTTTGGTCTTAAGGGTATCGTTCTTAAAGGTATCAAGTGTTGCGATTCTAAGGGTATCACAGAAAGCGTTAAAATCGCAAGGTACCGCGATTATTGTAATTATTGTTATTACGAACGTATCGGCGGTCTATATAGTACGCTTCTTCCTCTTTATCTTCTCCTGTAATATAGGCAGCTATAGCCAGTAGGTGACTTCTCTTGTAGGTAACAATTAAGCTTTAAAAAGAGTTAATTAAGGCTGGTAATATATCAGGTGGTTAAAAGCATGCGTAACTACAAGCCAAGTTATCTTAACACGCAATAATTAAGCGCTGTCGCAAAGCGGCGTTACCCTTTATAGTCTCATCGGCGCCGTTCTATGCTTTTCGGAGGTCTCTAACTAAGATATTAAGGCATTCCTTCTTCTGTTTGGCCGTATTCTCTAGTTAAGATATAACTTCCTTTAGTATAAGGCTGTTAAATAACTAAAGTTAAGAGCGGCGGTGGTTATCATTCTTAAAATAGGCTCGTGTTGCACCGCAAAGTTAAGTAAAAGTAGGTGTACTTTCTCTATACAATACTTAATTTGCAAAGAAGTGGTTAAAAGCATTATCCTTTAGTATATTAGAATATGCCTTTGCCTTTATTACATTATCAGTAATATTAAGTTGCTTACAGTAATTCTTAAAGATATTAAGTTTAATGTTAAAGTTATTATTCTAACCGCTGTATTTGTTGTCTACTATGATCAACTTTATAAGGGAAATGATATCTCTGGCAGTACGGTCTGCTAGTAAAAGTAGAGGAGGTAAGTTTTAGTATTACGTAGGTTATTATTTAACGTCGTTAAGGTTGCTAACTTATACTTTAACTCCGCCTATCTTTAGCATATATGCTATAAGGTTTAACTTAAATTCTCCATCCTTTGGTATTATTTGTTAAATCTCTAGTATTGTCTAAGCAGTCAGCTCTTCCTCCTAAAGGCATTTATACAGTGCGTCATTCAGCTTAGGAGGGCGATTTAACTTATATACCCAAACTCCATACTTACGCAGAGTACTTTATAAATTGCGTAAGTGTGTCTTGTTGACTTTATTAAATAGCTATACCGTCCATTTATTAAAGTCTTCTTTGAATTGCTCCCAGAGATCACTATCTTGCAACTATAATTGGTTGTAGACCCAGCATTTATATCTTACAAAAGCATCTCTCTCATCTTTCTCCTTATTTGTGGGATTAAAGCCGTCAGGCTACTAATCCTTATTCTCTGGCTTTGCTAACCAGTCCGCCATAGCTCGTATTTATTGTATAGGAGGAGGTAAGGAGGGAGGCAGAATCGGTCGCTATAGGGTTTTCGGAGGTATAGAGGGAGGGAAAGTTGTCAGTATAGAGGCCGTATTGAGTTCGTAGGTTGCGATAAACAGTAAGACGCGCAGGTGCCGCGAATGCGTAATAGACGCGATACAAAAAGACGAGCACAGGCAGGCCTCTAAATCTTTAAATGCAAATTAAGTTATAGAAACACGAGTATAGGTAGGCATCTACTTCTTAATGCGTATTCCCTAGCAAATCTCACACGAGGGTTCTCTATATAGGCAGGTAGGCCTTTCGTGGTTAATTCCTCTTTAAAATAGTACCGTCTCCTGATCTGTAATCACTAATCAGTGTTAGTAGCACTTCGGTAGCTACGGTATAGCAATTGCTTAATTGGTTGTGTTATTGGTGTCTAGAGGGAGAAGAGGTCTATTCTACATATTAGTGGTAACTCTTATGGAGCGCGTATGCGCTAATCCCAAAATGGGAAAGAGTGAATGAAATGGGTCCAAACAGTAATTAAGCAGAAAAAAATAGAAATCTTTTATACCGTTACCTGCGTCCCCTCCCCCACCTTAGAACTTGACTGTCCCCTAGTCAAACATCCTACACCTACTGCGGAGCCTGCTGCGGAGCCTGCTATTAATGGCTAACTTAGTTAAGCGTCCGTCTCCAAGACCGTCTCTAAGGATTAGAAGATTTATTCTTCTTCCTAGCCTCTGCCGTCTCATCCGCAGGCCGTGATATAATCTGGATGCATTCTCCTAGTCGTACATTCTTCTCCTGCGGCAGAGCTTGCGGCTCGACGGTTGTCCTAGTTGTACGGCTGTCTCTAGGGGTCGGGCGAGTCTGCGGATGTTGCTGGTTGGGCGTTACTGAATCCATAGGCTATACTTGATAGTAGTCCTCCCAGTTTATGCGTATTTTGTTACTGTTCTTCAGCACTACTCTGTTATAGAAATTAGTAAAATCCGCTCGTCCTATAGGGGCTTGTTTCTGCGTCTGTCTTTAGCCTTCCCTTTTCCGATTTAGCTGTCCATCTAAGCCTATTCCTTGGTGCGTACGAAGCCAGTTCTTAATACCTTCCAGCTGTTCTTTATTGCCGAGCTATGGAAGCTCAGGTCTAGGTCGTTCGCGTATTCTAGCTACTAGTCTTCCTCAATTAGACAGATATATAAATCCTTACTAAATAAGATCCTTTAAGCCTTAACATTTATACTTAGTAAAACAGTGACTTCCTCCGTATCCAGAATAGGTCTGCTGGCCTTGTCTTTACGTGCCTTGCTGACTCCGTACGTCCCGCTGTAGTTGTCCAAAGGCGGTAGAATCTTGCGGATATTGGGGATCTTGCGGATATTGGCAGTCTTGCGGAACAAAGGGAGCTTGGGTGCTGTTCTGCCAGTCTTTATATCCTGGTGCTGAGCTGTATTCTTATACCGGGCTTTAAACTATAGCCTGATTTAGTAGTGTTGTGTGCTTCCTTAGGTCCAGAAGTCTTCCTTCCCTTTAGCGGTTGAGCTTATTCCCTTACTGCCATAGCTCTTGTATAAGCTGGACATTTAGGACATCTTCTTCTAGAAGAACAGCCATTCGCTTAACGTTCTCTGCAGCTATTATTCTCAACTCTACGGCCTCCTTCAGCCTTTTAAACACAAGGGTACTGGGCTTGTCTGCTATGGCTCCTGTCTTTTCTATTACGTGCCTGTGGTATTTAATAGGGAGTCCTCGCATAAACCACCACCCCTTCTCTTGCTTAGTAAGGTTTCCTACGGCTACCGCTCTTGCTAAGATAGTAGTAAAGTTGTATATATAGTGACGCAGCTCGCCTGGCTGTTCCGCAGATTTTTAAATAAAAGCTTCCACAAAGTCTCTTGTCTCTATGCGTTAGTAGTAGTTATTTGCTCAGTATTCTACCCTAAGCTTTCTTATAAGCTCCATCCAATTGCCAGCTGTGAATTTAGGCAAGCTTTGGATCTATACCCCTATCTAATAATTATAGTACTCTGGAAGGCCCTAGTGCTTCTCCTTACTCGTTACACGATGTCGGGTGCATAGCCGTTTGTACTATTTGATAAACTATAACACGTTCTGCCCTACAAAGTAGGGAGTTCTAATAGTTCCTGGGGCTGGCATAGGCTAAACTATAACGCAGATCTTGTCTTGAGCCATTAACTGCTAGTTACAAGGTAATGCATCCTTAGGAGCTTGCAGGTAATCCCTACGGCTTTCATCCTTTGTCTGCTGAGGGTTATTGGTCCTAGGTGTTACAGGTAAATACTACGGTAGGTCTGTTTGCATAGCCGTGGTCTTAACAGAGGATGTCCCAGATGACTGTCCTGGCAGGACATTGATAGGTGTATGCTTCGGCTGGTCTACTTATATAGCTATGTCCCTAACGGAAGGCGCCTGCTTCTTAATGCCTAAGGGGAGGTCTTCCTGGGAGAGCACGGAATCTTTATCTTCTACTACTGCCGGGTCTCGATACGTCTATCTATTTTGGCCTGCTGTCATTCTGTGCGGTAGGTCCTTACGGAGTGCCTCTAGGGCCGCTGCTGACATAATCTAGATAACTTAAAAGAGGACAAAGCTAAGCTAGAATAGGAAGCTTTTAAAGGCAGATCCAATCTCGTGTACTCGCGGCCTTGCTTGGTATTGTCTCTGTTCTTAAAGGGCAGCGCTGGCTTCCTTTGCCGCCAGATATCTTAGATCTCGTTTCCATCTAACTAATTAGCCCTTAGCTTGTCGTCTCTACATCTTTAATAACGTTCTGGCTATGCTTGTGCGCGCGTAGGTGGCGAGATTTTAACCGCTAGTAGTTGTCTAATTGGCTAACTGGTTCGCTTGACGCCAAATTTCTAAGTATGGGCACCAAACCCAACTCCCAAGACCTTTTGACCTACACCATTTTGCTTCCTATTGCCACTCTTTGGCCTATGCGTTAAGTCTAGCTGTCCGTCTTTTCCGCTGTCTTTCTGTTTAGGGTCTGCTTGGTTCCCCTTACTGTTTAATACTGCCTGGTTCTCTAGTTCTCTAGTTCTACCATCTCGTCTGTCGGTTCTTTTGCAGTTGGTTGTTCTTCTATAGCTAGCAGTTCTTTAGTAGTTGTAGTATATTCCTGCGTGTCTTCTATGTATATAGCACTAGACTTCTAATCCAAAGAGCTTGCTATCGTCCCCACGTGGAATGCCAAATAATATGTGGAAGGGTATGGTGTCTCTTAGATAGGAAGTCAGAATGCTGTTAGTTAGTTAGTCTATCTATCTATCTATCGGTCGGTTGGTTATAATCAGTTAAAAGTAATCAGTAAAGCAGTCTGTAAGAAAGAAAGAAAAGAGTGTATTTCCGGTAACTGGTAGGTTCGTGATGTCTATAAGATAAGGAGGAAAGGAGGAAAGCCGAAGCTCAATAAATACAGGAAAATGCCAAGACAGTAGGCGACGTCCAATCTACACCACCACAGTAAGACAAACGGAATGCCTTATACTAGGACTTAAGATCACCTAAATCTAATAGCTCTAATAGGAAAATATAAACTAAGTATATAATAAGAACAACAAGAGGACATAAGGGTTGCTAGAGACTTACTAGGGAGACGCCAGTTAAACGCATAGCTCCCTTATTATCAGCATACTTATACTAGGAATGTAAAAACTCCTTATCCAAAAAGGAATAATTATAAATGGCCTTATATATAATATAAGGCTCTATAACTATAGACTACGCCTAAAACAATGCTATTGCTATATATAATGGGGACACACCTAATCCACATACGCAGTATAGGTATGCTACGGCCACTATATAGGCCCCTATAATACAAAATACTACTTAAATTAAGACTAAATAAAATGCGCAAACTGCCACTAAAGCATATATAAGGCGTAGGAGAGAGAAGACTGCATTAAATATAGGAGATGGAAGGTAAGGGCTTAATAGCTACGGGAATAACTGCACGCTAGGTTATACAAATAAAAACAATAGGCGATAAGCTAGGGGGACGCCAGTGCCTTCCCAGTGTTTTCTACCTTTAATACTAGGGGGCTAGGCCAGCCATCCTAAGCCTTAATGGGCCAGAAGCAACGCTATATAATATTACTAGACTAAATAGGGATATAAGGGTTACAGGAGATACAAGGGAGAGAACGCCCTATAGGAAGACCCCTATAGACAGCTACAGCAAGCTTAAAACCAGGATAATTAAGAATTAGACTTAACGCGGCAAATATAACATTTACAGCCAACCTATAAAGGGTATATAGCCGACTAGTAAGACTAGTAAAAGAACTGGAGATAATAACAGATTTAGGTATAAAAGCGCTAGCAGGTACACAAGATATAGAAATAGAAAGCTCTATATAAAATAAGTAGCGACTAGGGTGCAGATATAAGAGACAAAAGTTCTAAAAATCCTAGAAAAAGTAGAAAAAGAAGAAGTAAGAAATAAAAGAAAGATAAAAAACCCTTACCGGGGGTCCGTTACCTATCCATTATATAGTATAACTGCGGCAATATAAACCACCGTTTTATAAGGCCCTTACTAGACAGTCTAGACCTAGAGAAACACTATATCTTTGCTATATAAGAGCCGTATTACAATACCTACATACAATTAATATACTGCCCCTAAGGATTTTAGCTCCTATATAAACCAAAAGCAGCTATATACGTGTGCTTTATAATTAGTAAGGCTATTAGCCTATCCTTATGGTTATAGCAGGCAGTTAACCCAGATATTGCAGTTATAATAATCTAGATATATAGGGGACTAGTATAAATTATTAATGTGTATAACCCTAGGGTTAAAGGGGTCCCACAAACAGAGAATATTATATTAGCAATAAGCTTACTAGAAACCAAAGGTATAGAGTCTATCCTATTAGGAGATATAAACCTCTACCACCTACGGTAGGGGGGTATCTATGTTGCTGCTAAATAATAGGTAGAGTACCTACTAAGAGCTATAGACATCTGGGGCCTTAAACTGGCCACCCCCCTAAAAGCAACTATATGGCAACAAGGCACCGCCAGAAGTATAATTAATCTTATATTTATAAACGAAGGCCTATACTAGAGACTTAAAAGGTGCAACCCTAAAGAAGAATGGGCACTTACCTTAGACTATATCCCTATCTAGATATAACTAGACCTAGATATTAAGGCGCAACTAAATAGTAAAAGATACGCAATAAGAAGGCTTAAGACAAACAGTTTTCTTAATATAGTTAAACAATAACTTTAAGACCTAGAAGAAATCCACCTAGTACTAAATAAGCGAGGCTTATTAGCCACCCCTAAGGAAATTAACTAAAGACTAGAAAGGATCTAGGTAGTAATTAAAAACGGGCTAAAAGAGCACTACCCGCTCTTAAAACTGGGCCCCTATGCGTAATACATATGGTCCGCATAATGCGCGGTTTTTATTGCCAGCCAATAATAAGTAAAAAGGAAATATATAAGCAGCCACAATCCTAAAGATAAGAGATAATATAAAGACACAAGAAACCAGTTAAAGAATACCCTAAAAAAAGAAGTAAGGAATAACTGGAGATGGTTTATAAATAAACATACTTCTAACCTAAGCCTCCCCTATAATAAGGGCCTTTGGGCCATAGTAAAATGGGTAAAAAAAAAGGCAGGGCGCCTAGTAGAAAACCTATACCTACTACCCCTATAAAGAGTAGGGGAGGCATAGGCCACTAATAATAATAATAAGAAGGCAAAGATCCTTATAGAAAGGTTCTTCCCCTAACTAGCTCTAGCAGACCTTAGTGACATTATAGGTAAAACACTGGTAACTCGCCTATGGGTTAACAGCGACATAATAATAGAGGAAATAGCCAGAACTATTAGCCGCCTTTTAAATAATATAGCACTAGGTCTAGATAGGATACTAAATAAGGCCTTAAAAACCTGTAGACTACTTATAGCACCTTAGCTTACAGATGTAGCTAGAGCATGCTTTGCCATAGGCTACTACCCATGACTTAGAAGATCTATAACAACGGTTGTCTTATAAAAAGAAGGTAAAGTAGATTACTTAATCCTAAGAAGCTACCGCCCTATTGCCTTAGAAAATACCCTTAGCAAGATCTTAGAAAGGGTAGTAGCAGTCTACATAGCAGACATGGCTAAGGAACACGCCCTACTACTATAAAGTTAAATGGGGGCAAGAAAGAACCGCTTAACACTATTAGCACTTACGTTACTTGCCGCTACCATTAAATCTGTATAGGTAATGTGAAGGGAATTTATAGTATTAATGCTTAGCCTAGATATTAGTAGTGCCTATAACAATATACCCCATAAGCGCCTCCTATATATCCTTAGGGTAAAGGGCTTCCTAGAATAGATTATATAATTTGTTTAAGGGTTTATAGGCCAGAAAGAAACATTACTGGTCTTTAGTAAATACTAGAGCCCCCCTATTGCAGTTATAATAGGAATACTATAAGGATTACCCCTCTCGCCCATACTTTTCCTTTTCTTTGTAAGCAACCTACTTAATTTCTTTAAGGAAGGGGCGATACAGGGGATAGGCTTTGTTAATAACACAAACCTAATTATATATAGGCCTATAGCCGCAGAGAACTGCAGAACACTAGAGAAAGCCTATAACACCTATATAGAATGGGCAAGATGACATAGAGTCCAATTCTTACTAGAGAAATACCAGCTAATCCACTTTATAAGAAAACGTAACTAATCTGCAGATCTTTAGCATATAATCTATATCTAAGGCTTTAGGGGCCAACCAGTTTAAGGCCTAAGGGTATTAGGTGTATAGGTAGACAGTAAGCTCTAGTAGAGCGCACATACGCTATAAGCGGCCCATAAGGGCCAAGTATAGTATATTATGTAACCGACTACGGTACCCTGCCAAACCACCACTGTTTCACCTATGTATTACCTTGACTCGCCCACCGACTCGCTTACCGACTTAGTCAATTACCCCTTTATTGTCTACACCTTTTATATATATATACCACCTGATTTCCATAGATTTATAATTAAGTCACTTACTTAATTTACCCATACTGCACTATTACAGTTATAAGCCTAGCTCGCACTCCTGGATTACACTACCTACTAACTAATTAGTTGGATCGTACTACCTGCTAAGTAATTAATCTACTACCTTATTTAAGAAGTCACTACTTCTTCTACCTTTATAGTGTTTTAAGCTTCTTCCGGGTACCACTCTTATACTTATAATTACTTCTTTAAATACTAAATGACCTTCTTTAACCCAGATATAACCATTTAATAAAATTAACCTACCCTACTACAGCGTAACGACCTTATATGGCATCTAAGTAAGAGCACAGCTAGCGTAATAACCTGGGCATAAAGCTAGAGCACAAAGCCAGTAAATGCCAGATGCATAAGCTAGCTTAGATATACTAATAGTAAGAGACAAGGATATTAGGTAAATACAAAAAAGGCACTAGACTAATAGCAGCTAAAGGACTATCGCAACTAGATAACCGTTTAAATGACTAGCTAGCAAACACCAGAACAATTAAATTAATTAAATTAGACCAAACCAGAGCCTTAAGATTGGCCTATTGCTAAATCGAATTAAATTAAATTAAGGCCTTTTAGGGAGGTATAAACGATTAACTAAGTGTATAAACCTAACTATATAACCTAACTAATAAACAAACTGACCAATTAAATTAAAAGTTTGGAATATTAAAATAAGGTTTTACCAAGACGCTAACTGGACCCTTCTTAACCCTTTTAAATTAAAAGCAAATGACTTCCTATAACTAGTTACAATAGATAACTCCTATAGTACCATAAGCTTGTAGATAGGCCAGATATATAGTAGGGACCTAAAAGAACTAGACATAAGGCAACAAGCTAGAAAAGAGGTAGGTCCTATGGCTAGACACAAGGTTAATGCTAGATAAACAATTACTAAAATAGTATAGAATGATCTAAGCAGTACTATAATTAGCTGGATACTAGATGGACAGTTACTAAATAATACTTAATTAAGAAACCACGTTACCATCAGTAAATAAACACCGTTTAAAATTAAATGTGAAACTTACTTATAAGTAAAGCATATTAAATGTCTACCTTAGGTTCCACCCTAAGTGTCCTCCTTGGTTACAGCTTAAATGCTACCCTAAGCGTCCTCCTTGGTTATAGATTAGATAACTACCTTAACTATAGATTAAATGACTACCCTAAGCGTCTACCCTAAGCACAGATTAAAAGGATCTACCTTAACTATGAATTAAACGATTGCCTTAAGTGCAGATTAAATACTATACTATAAGGACTTCAAGACGATATCTTGGATATAATTAAAGTAATTCCTATCTAGCCTATAACGGCACTAGTTGCAATAACCGCAACGTTACTAAATACAACGTCTTAACGTCACCAGATATGACGTCTTAACGTTACTAGAGTTACCAAATAACTACATTAAGTTCCACTTTAACTATAGATTACTAAGATCTAATTTCCTCTTTAAATACAGTCTTCTAAGAGATTGGGGAGGATATCTCTTTAAATATAGTCTCCTAAGAGGCTAGGGAGGACATATCTTTAAACACGGTCTCCTAAGAGGCTGGATACATCTTTAAGTATAGTCTCCTAAGAGGCTAGATATATCTTTAAATATAGTCTCCTAAAAGGCTAGAGAGGACATCTCTTTAAACATAGCTCTATATCTAGAGATATGAAGCTGGGGAGAGATATATTTTTAACAACCATTAAGTCCTAAACCTTTTTTTACTCCTGTTTTGGTATAGTTTCTACCTTTATTTGTTTTTTATAGCTTTAACTATACCATTAAATCTAGGGGGGTGTGTAACTAACTATGGTACCCTGCCAAACCACCACTGTTTTACCTATGTATTACCTTAACTCGCTCACCGACTTGCTTACCGACTCGGTTAATTACCCCTTTATTATCTACACCTTTTATGTATATATACCACCTAATTTCCATAGATTTACAATCAAGTCGCTTACTTAATTTACCTATACTGCACTGTTACACATCACAATGTCTAGGATTGTTAATTCTATATAGGGTCCATGCTTCCAGAGGTCACGCCTACTATATACAGCAGTTGTCCGGCTAACTATAATATATAGATCCAGTGTTTGGGCCATAGGAGAATCTAAGAAAGGTGTAACAGTGCGGTGTGGGTGAATTGAGTGAGCGACTTAATTCTAAATCTATGGAAATCAGGTGGTATATATACATGAAAGGTGTAGACAATAAAGGGGAAATTGACTGAGTCGGTGAGCGAGTCAGTGAGCGAGTCGGTGAGCGTGTCGGTGAGCGAGTCAATATGCAGGCGAGTCAGTGGTGGTTTGGTAGGGTACCATAGTCGGTTACACACCCCCCCAGATTTGACGGTGTAGTTAAAGCTGTAGAAAACAAATGAAGGTAAAAACTGTACCAAAACAGGAGTAAAAAAAGAGTTCAGGGTTCGATGGTTATTGAAAATATATCTCCCCAGCTTCATATCTCTGGATATAGAGCTGTATTCAAAGAGATGTCCTCTCTAGCCTCTCAGGAGACTATGTTCAAAGATATGTCCTCCCCAGCCTCTTAGGAGACTGTGTTCAAAGATATGTCCAGCCTCTCAGGAGACTGTACTCAAAGGTGTCCTCCCCAGCCTCTCAGGAGACTGTATTCAAAGAGGTGTCCTCCCCAGTCTCTCAGGAGACTGTGTTTAAAGAGGAAATCAGATCTCAATAATCTTATCATCAGCAGCGGTAATAGGCATCCTCTGGGAAGCCTCCTTTTGTGCTTTCTTAACAGCAGCAGCAAGTCTCTCATATCGCATGAGCTTTTCGTCAATCTGTTGTTGTATTTTCTCATCAGGTACCCACCCATGGGGTCTTAGGTTCTCAATTAGATATCGGCATTCTCGAAATAGGTGCTCTTCACCACAGAGGCATGTCTTTATTGGTAAGGCAGGGGCACTATTTTGAAGTGTTGCAAATGCAGAGTGGTTGGCAGTCGTTTAATCTGTGGTCGAGGTAGATCCTTTTGATCTGTGCTCGGGGTAGACGCTCGGGGTAGTCATTTGATCTATAGTCGAGGTAGACGTTTTATCTGTGCTCGAGGTAGATCTTTGAGTGTGCTTTGCTAATGAGCAAACTTCACATTTGATTTTGAACGGTATTCGTTCGCTGATGGTGACGTGGTTTCTCAATCGAGTATCATTTAGTGACTGTCCATCTAGTATCCAGCTAAGTCGTAGTACTGCTTAGATCATTCCATACTGTTTTAGTAATCATCCATCTAGCATCAGCCTCGTGTCTGGCCCCAGGACCTGCCTCGTTTCTGGCTTTTTGCCTCGTGTCTGGTTCTTTCAGGTCCCTGCCGTGTGTCTGGCCTATCTACAAGCTTGTGGTACTGTGGGAGTCGTCTGTTGTAACTGGTCGTAGGAAGTCGTTCGCTTTCGATTTGAAAGGGTTAAGAAGGGTCCAGTTAGTGTCTTGGCGAAACCTTATTTTGACGTTCCGAGCTTTTGATTTGATTTGTCGGTTCGTTCGTCGGTTGGGTCGTACGGTCGGGTTCGTACGCTTGGTTTGATCGTTGGTGGGGTACGATCGTCGGTCGGGTACAGTTCGATCGATGTTCGATTGTTCGATGTTCGATCGTCCGTCCGTTTGGTATCTGGTGTACCTCCCTAGGAGGCCTTGATTTGATTGATTCGATTTGGCGACAGGCCGATCTTGAGGCTCTGGTGTTCGCTAGTGTCGAACTGGATCGGAGTTCCTTACTACCATCTTACTACTGTCTTCAAGACTAGAACCCTATGTCTCACTACCCCGCTACTTACCTCGTATGTCTCATCGAAAGTCTCATCGAAAGTCTCATTACCTGTTTCTATTACCGAATGACGACTACGTCGTCATTCTATTTGCAACGTATTTATCACCTATCTAGTGTATATATAGAGGCTCTAGAGCCCTCTTTAATAGACAGAGTTCTCATACCTAATTGTCCGTTCGACAGCTAGCTAGTCGTTCGAATGGTTGTCTGGTTGCGACGGTCCTTTCTGGCTGCCGTCGGTCTGGTGCCTTCCTTGTGTCTACCCAATATCCTTGTCTCTCACCATCAGTATATCCAAGCTAGCTTATGCATCTGGCTTTTACTGGCTTCGTGCTCTGGCTCCGTGCCCAGGTTATCGCGCTGGCTGTGCTCTCACTTGGACGCCATATGAGGTCGTTACGCTGTGGTGGGGTAGGTTGATTTTGTTAAATGGTTGTATCTGGGTTAAAGGAGGTCATTTGGTATTTGAAGAAGTAATTATAAGTATAAGAGTGGTACCCGGAAGAAGCTCGAAACACTGTAAAGGTGGAAGAAGTAGTGACTTCTTAAATAAGGTAGTAGATTAATTACTCAGCAGGTAGTGCAATCCAACTAATTAGTTAGCAGGTAGTGTGATCCGGGAGTGCGAGCTGGGCTCATAACTATAACAGTGCAGTGTGGGTGAATTGAGTGAGCGACTTAATTATAAATCTATGGAAATCAGGTGGTATATATACATAAAAGGTGTAGACAATAAAGGGGAAATTGACTGAGTCGGTGAGCGAGTCAATATGCAGGCGAGTCAGTGGTGGTTTGGTAGGGTACCATAGTCGGTTACAAAAGGCCCCCCTAAATCACTTCTTAAACTACTCTAAAAGGTCCAAACAGCCTGCCTCTAGAGTATAATAGGCGGGTATAAGTAAACGGCTACAGCACTGCTTAAGAAGGAAGCTAATATCCCCCCCTATAATTATATATTAAAGCCGCTGTAATGTAAAGGATGCAAAGGGAGCGCAACTCTAAGGTTATAAAGTATATTAAGACATGCCTAAACAAACTATGGAGGGACCCTAGGGTGCCCTATAGGAGAATAAACTAATAACCCCAAAGTAGGGAAGATATACTAGAGAAATAGGTGGAAAAAGTAGAATAAGAATGGTGCTGTGTTAGGGCCCAGGCCCATATAGAGGAGGAAGGGAGACGCGTAAGAGACTAATAAAGACAACAGCAAGAGAGAGAAAAGAGCCAAAGTAGAGCATAAAAGAGTACTAGGAAACCACCTATCGCAATATAATACTGGTTGGACTAATACTAGAGAGGTATATGGGAGTTAAAGGTATAGAGGCTGTCTTAGGTAAGAGGAACCCAAGCTGTAGTATAGTTAACGCTGTGGGGGGTAAATACCCAAGGGCTCTAAGAAGGCCTAACAAAGGCAGAAAATATAATAGCAACACTCTTAAGAACAGGAATAATAGGACTAAAAGATTGGCTCTACTAGGTGGGTGTCCTAGTAGGTAGCCTAAGGTGCAAGTATGGCTGGCTAAGACAGACACTAAAATATATAATACTGTTATGCCCCTTACGCACTAACTAAAAAGCAATACTCTTAGTAGCTGGCACAGAGAACTATAATACACTGCTCTTAATATAAAAAGGTCTTAAGGCGGTCACCTAGTGGCTTATTAGCTAAAATGTACTAGCCCAGTTCTAGGTTGTAAAGGAAATGGTAATAAAAGGCAAAGGGGCGAGTATTAGGCGCCCCCCTAGTAACTCTACAGTAGTAGAGTTAATTTTGTAATACTAGCGCGTCTATAGGCTTATTATGGCAGTAGTGGTTCCTAAGGAGGTTAAAAAGTAAGGTAGTAGAGCACTATAGGTAACTTATAGGCGCTAAGTAGGCGAGTCCTAAAAGGCGGGGAGATAGATTATGGGGTTTTCTTAAATAGAGTTTTCTCCCTATATATAAATAAGGAGTAGTCCGCGTGGGCCCAATAGGGATCCAAATTGGACGTTAAGCAATGAATAATTATTATATATTAGTAATAGATTTTATAAAAATTCTAATAGCTTACTAGCGGTTCTTACTATATTTAAATGGGTAATATTTACTATATAGAGTATAGATATAACCTTCTTTTAATAGAGATAGATATTTAGTTAGAGGCCTATTTTAGATTAGGGTTAAGTTCCTTAATACCTATAGGTATATATATTTTATAATAATTTTTTACTTTAAAGCTAGTTGCAATTTTATTAATATAGGAGTCCTAGCTAAGCTAAATCTTTCTATTCTCTTAATTGCAAATAATTTAAATCCCTAGAAACTAGGTAAGATTATTTAGGTCCTTTATTTTATACCTTTTTATAAACTACTCCTTAAATATTTTAAGCTTAAGAAGGTCTTTTTTTCTATAGGTAGTTATAATATTATTAATATAAAAGAAAACTATTAGCTAATTGTTATAATATAGGCAAGAATTCTCCACTCCTAGCTTTAAGTCTTCCTTTTTTAGTATTATAGTTAAGTTACTATACTATAATAGAGGTAATTATCGCAATTTATGGAGCGCTTATTAAGGTAGTAGGCACTTACCCTTAATTAAAAATCTATTTAAATACTTAATATACACGACCTTATTAATCTTGCTATTTATAAATATATTAATAGTATTGCCCTACTAGTAGTCTAGGTTAAATATTATAATAATAGCTATTAAAGCTCTAAATAATTTTGCTGCTAGAGTTATAGTATATATATCCTTATAAACTACCTCTTATAGAAAAATAAGCCTTAAACCTTGTTAGATATCTATTATTATTAGTTTTATAGGTAAATGCCTAAACAATAGGCATAGTTTTAATATAAATTATCTTATTAATAACTTAGAATATTCCTTAATTTTAAAGGTCTATATATTTCTTTTTAGCAATAGCTATAAACTTTTTTTTATATTAATATCTTTAAAGCTCCTTTTAATTTTTAAAAGGTAGTAAAAGCTAATTATAGTATAACTTTTTATAAAATATAAGCCCTATATTAAAGGCTAATTTTTAAGCTAGAAGGCTTTAGTTATTAGTAATATTAGTTATATAGACCTTTAATTATCTTTTAAGTCTCTTTCCTTTAATTATATTTTACTTCCCTATATTACTATTAATCTTCTTTTCTAGCTTAGATTTATTATTTAGAACTATAATATAGTATAGCTTTTTTGCTAAGATCTTTAAAAACGGTAGTAGAGGCTCTAGTAAGTTAGGTTTTAGTATATTATTTAGGGTAAAAAGCCCTAAAGCTAAGTTATCGTTAGAGCTTAAATCTTATTACTTACTACTCTTAGTATTAGGCTCTTTTTAATTTCTACTAGAATCTACCTATTATCTTTCTTTAGTATTAACTTAAATCTTATTTAAAGTTTTATTGCTTTTATTAGATAATAATTCTAATTTATCTTTAAGATTCTTTATTTAATAGATATTAATAATTTCTAATATTTAGTTGGTCCTTACTTAGAGTATATTTATAAGATTTAGCTATAAGTTATTATAGAGTAACTACTTATTAAATTTTATATCTTTTATTCTAATAACCTTCTTTTAACTTAAAATATAAATTTAAAAGATATTTATTAAATTATACCCTTCTAGATATTCTATATAAGCCCTTAGCGCAAGCTTATTTAGGTATAGAATATTATATTTAAGAGAATAGGCCCTATAACTATAGGCTTATAGATATCCTATATTAGGTTTTAGTAATATTATATCTATTACTAACTAGACTTTTTTAAAAGGTACTTATTACTTAAGTCTTTTACTAAGCGTCTAATTAAGTAGATAGATAGCTACTTTATAGGCTTTTAGTATTAGCTCTTCTAATAAATAAGCCTTCGATATAATTGCCCCCCTAGATTATTCCGCTAGACTATTCTATAATTAAATATTAGGTGCTAATCTTTTAAAAGTAATTCCGTATTTAGCTATCTAATCCTTAAATTTATCTTTAAGAGATATCTCTCTATTTATATAAATTATAGCTACCTTTAAGCTATATTATTGTTTAATAATATTATAGTATATAATAACTCTTTAAGTAAGAGATAACTTCTTAGCTATTATATCTACCTTATTTATCCGCGTTGCGTTATTAAGGAAGTATACTATATACTTATTGCTATTAAATATGACTATTTTAGGTATTAAATTAAGGTAAATTTTATAAGAAGGAACTGTTAATAGAGTTAGTATTTTTCTAAATATTACTTTATAAGCTTTACTTACTCTATATAATTTATATTCTACTATTATTAGGCCTTTTAGAATCGCGCCTATTACTAACTAAAGTAGTTATTTAATTACTTCTTTTCCTATATAACCTAATTACTAGTACTATATATAACCTTATACCTAATTTGGTAGAGGCTTTAATTAATACTTTACTAGTTATTTTAATAGTTAAGTTGCAAATAAAGCCTCTAGTAAGTCTCTTTTTAGCTTATTATATTTAATAGTATTTTAACTATAGTAATAGCTATAGCGGGTATACGTCTTATTATTACTATAGAAGAGAGTATTCTCTTTATTATTCTAATAAGTACCTTTATTATTAAGCTTTTAGAGGTATACTAAGTTAGTATAAAAGCCTAGTATAAAGGCTGCTTCTAAGAGCTATATCTATCTCTTCTCTTTTAGGTAGTTAATTATAACTATAGCTATACTATAGCCTATAATTTCTTCTATATACAAGCCTATATAGATTTACTCTAATATTAGTCTAATATTACTAATACATCTAGCTTAATTATTAAAAACGTATATATTAATTTCTAAATTAAGAAAAATACTATTATAAAGCTTATAGTCGGAAGCTATTTTATAGGCTCCTTTTTAATAAACTATAAAGGTTCTTTTAGGGGTTTAAAAGCTCTACTTATTATTATCCTTTAGCTATTTATTAACTTAATTATCCTTTTTTTAAAGGAACACTAAAAGCGAGATCTGACCTATACTGTCCTATGGGGGTTCCTTTCCGTCTTATCTTGTCCGTACGGTTAAGCTGAGAATGAGGATCTCGTCTGTTACTAATACAGCGGCGTTACGTCGTGGCTAGAGGGCGCTTTCAAATGCGTTGTCCTTAACGCCGTTAGAACAGCAGAGTTTTCGCGGGTCTTGGCGCTTGTCAATAATATAAGGCAACTTATTAAGAACAGAGGAATGGTCTTAAAAACTACCCAATGTCTCTCTACCTAGGCGCCGACCTAGGGCCACAAGCCAGCGCTTGCATTTGCTGGTGGAAGCGATAGGAATCTAAGGAGACAATAAGGCACCTCTATACTTATTTCGCTCTAAGACTATACCTATAGCGAGGGCACAGGAAGAATCTTAACACTGTTAACCATATTTAGCGACGTTAATCCTCCCTTTTTACGCAGCGGCGTTAACCTTTTTCTAGGCGGCGACGTTAATCTAGAACGGACTAAGAAAGAGCTAGGGGCACCCTTCTCTAGGCGGTAACGTTAATCCAAAATGGACCAAGAAAGAGCTAGGACGAACCTATATAGGCAGGCTAGAATGGACTTAGATATAGGTGTTGGTTAAAATAGAAGGATAATAAGTTTAGTTAGTAGGCGGCTAAGGGACGGTAGCTACGCGGCGTTAAGTTATTATAGACCCACGCCTGCAAGACACGGTTGGCCTGTTGTTGTGAGAGCGTCACAGGTAACGCGAAGCAGCCAACGGCTATAGGGCGTGGTATATAATGGTAGTAATAGACGACTCTAGGAACCTTACCCCTTTACTAGGCTCTAACTCCTAGTGGACCTGTCTTAGAGGAAGGATTAATACCTTGTTGACGACACTGTCTGTATAGCCCAAAAGGACGGATGCGCGTGTCGGTCTATTTAGGCAGGGGCAGGCTATAAGGATAGGCTTATAGAGCAAATTAGGTGTATATAGGTAGGAGCTGGCTTTGTCCACTAGCTGCTATGTTAACCGTGGCAAGGAACTGGGCAAGCAGTTTAGGCAAACTTGCTATATATAGTAGTTTTATAATGCATATATATTCTGGGTCACCCTAAAGGACTAATAGGTAAAGGAACGAGCCGTAAGGGCAGGGGATAGGCTAGGAGAACGTATTGGCATAAAAGTGCTCTGTAAAGACTACCTAGTTAAAGTCCTAGCGGTTCCCATAAGCCTTAGGGTAGAAAAGGGACGCTAGGCGAACAACACAGCAACTATACAGGAGATAGTAAAATATATGGAACGCCTTATACCGGGACTTGAGATTACCTAAATCTAATAGCTTTAACAGGAAAATGCAATCCAAGCATATAATGAGAACAACGAGAGGATATAAAAGTCGCTAGAGACTCGCTAGGGAGACGCTGGTTAAATGTATAGCTCCCTTATTATTAGCATATATATATTAGGAATGTAAAAACTCCTTATCCAAAAAGGAATAATTATAAATGGCCTTATATACAATATAAGGCTCTATAACTATAAACTATGCCTAGAACGATACTATTGCTACGCATAATGGGGATATACCTAATCTATATGCGCAGCACAGGTGTGCTGCGGCTACTGTGTAGGCCCCTATAATATAAGACACTGCTTAAATTAAAACTAAATAAAATGCGTAAACTGTTACTAAAGTACATATAAGGCGTGGGAGAGAGTAGACTGTATTAAATATAGGAGACGGAAGGCAAGGGCTTAACAGCTATAGGAATAACTACACGCTAGGTTATACAAATGGAAACAATAGGCGATAAGCTAGGGGGACGTAGGTGCCTTCCCAGCGTTCCCTACCTTTAATACTAGGGGGCTGGGCCAGCCATCCCAAGCCTTAACGGGCTAGAAGCGATGCCGCGTAATATTACCAGACTAAATAGGGATATAAGGGTTATAGGGGACACAAGGGAGAGGACGCCCTATAGGAAGACCCCTATAGACAGCTATAGTAAGCTTAAGACTAGGACAATTAAGAATTAGACTAAACGCGGCAAATCTAACATTTATAGCTAACCTATAAAGGGTATAAAGCCGACCAGTAAGACCAGGGGAAGAACCGGAGACAATAATAGATTTGGATATAGAAGCGCTAGTAGGAACACAAGATATGGGAATAGAAAGCCCTATATAAAATAAGTAGTAACTAGGGTATAGATATAAGAGATAGAAGTTCTAAAAATCCTAGAGAAAGTGGAAATAGAGGAAGTGAAGAATAAAGGAGAGTTAAACGACCCTTACTAGGGGTCCGCTACCTATCTATTATATAGTATAACTGCGGCAATATAAACCACCGCCTTATAAGGCCCCTACTAGACAGTCTAGACTTAGAGAAATACTATATCCTTGCTATATAAGAGCCATATTATAATACCTATATATAATTAATATACTGCCCCCAAGGATTCTAGCTCCTATACAAACTAAAAGTAGCTATATATATATGCTTTATAATTAGCAAGGCTATTAGCCTATCCTTATAGTTATAGTAAGCAGTTAACCTAAATATTACAGTTATAACAATCTAGATATATAGGGGACCGGTATAAATTATTAATGTGTATAACCTTAGGATTGAAGGGGTCCCATAAATAGAGCATATTATATTAGTAATAAGCTTACTGGAAACCGAAGGCATAGAGTCTATCCTATTAGGAGATATAAACCTCTACTACCCGCGGTAGGGGGGTATCTATGTCGCTGCTAAATGATAGGTAGAGTGCCTACTAAGAGCTATAGATATCTGGGGCCTTAAGCTAGCTACTCCCCTAGGAGTAATTACGTGGCAATAAGGTACTGCCAGAAGTATAATTGACCTTATATTTATAGACAATGGCCTATACTAGAGACTTAAAAGGTGCATCCCTAAAGAAGAATGGGTACTTACCTTAGACTATATCCCCATCTAGATATAGCTAGATTTGGATATTAAGGCGCAACTAAATAGTAAAAAATACGCAATAAGGAAGCTTAAGACAGATAGTTTCCTTAATATAGTTAAATAACAACTTTAAGACCTAGAAGAAATCTACCTAATACTAAATAAGCAAGGCTTATTAGCTACCTCTAAGGAAATTAACCGAAGACTAGAAAGGATCTAGGTAGTAATTAAAAATAGGCTAAAAGAGTATTACCCGGTCTCAAAACCGGGCCCCTACGCGCAATATGTATGGTCCGTATAATGCGCGGTTCTTGTAGCTAGCCAATAACGAGCAAGAAGGAAATATATAAGTAGCCACAACCCTAAAGATAAGAGACGATATAAAGATATAAGAAACTAGCTAAAAAATACCCTAAAAAAAAGGCAAGAAATAACTGGAGACGGTTTATAAATAAACATACTACTAACCCGAGCATCCCCTATAATAAGGGCCTTTGGACTATGGTAAGATAGGTAAAGAAAAAGGCGGGACGCCTAGTAGAAGACCTATACCTACTACCCCTACAAAGAGCAGGCGAACTATAGGCTATAAGCAATAATAATAAGAAGGCGAAGATCCTTATAGAAAGATTTTCCCCCTAACCGGCTCTAGCAGACCTTAGTGATATTACTGGTAAAATACCGGTGACTCGCCTAAGGGTCGACAGCGATATAATAACTAAAGAAATGGCTAGAACCATTAGTCGCCTCTTAAATAATACAGTACTAGGACTAGATGGGATTTTAAATAAAGCCTTAAAGACCTATGGTCCACTTATAGCACCTTGGCTTGTAGATATAGCTAGAGTATGCTTTATAATAGGCTACTACCTGTGACTTGGAAGATCTATAATAATGGTTATCTTATAAAAAGAAGGTAAAGTAGACTACTTAATCCTAGGAAGCTACCGCCCTATTGCCTTAGAAAACACCCTTAGTAAGATTTTTAAAAGGGTAATAGCGGACTATATAGTAGATATGGCTAAGGAACACGCTCTACTACTATAAAGCTAAATAGGGGCAAGAAAGAACCGCTTAATACTATTAGCACTTACGCTACTCGCTACTACTATTAAATCTACATAGGCGATGCGAAGGGGCTTTATAATATTAATGCTTAGCACACGTAATACTATTATGCCCCTTACGCACCAACCGAGAAGTAATGCTCTCAGTAGTTGGCACAGAGAACTATAATACACTACTTTCAACACAAAAAGGTCTTAAGGCGGCTACCTAGTGGCTTATTAGCCAAAATATACTAGCCCAGTTCCGGGTCGCAAAGGAAATGGTAATAGAAGGCAAAGGGGCGAGTACCAGGCGCCCGCTGATGACTCTACAGTAGTAGAGTTAAGTTCGTGATACTAGCGCGTCCGTAGGCTTGTTACGGCAGCAGTGGTTCCCAAGGAGGTTAAAAAGTAAGGTAGTAGAGCACCACAGGTGACTCGCAGGCGCTTTGTAGGCGAGTCCTAAAAGGCAGGGAGATGGATCACGGGGTTTTCTCATATAGAGTTTTCTCCCCACATGTATATAAGGAGTAGTCCGCGTGGGCCCAATAGGGATCCGAATCGGACGTTAAGCAATGAATTATTATTATTATTATTATTATATTAATGCTTAGCCTAGATATTAGTGATGCCTATAATAATATACCCTATAAGCGCCTTCTATATATTCTTAGGATAAAAGGCTTTTTAGAATAGATTATATAATTTATTTAAGGGTTTACAGGCCAGAAAGAAATATTACTAGTCTTTAGCGGATACTAAAGCCTCCCTATTATAGTTGTAATAGGAATACTATAAGGATTACCCCTCCCGCCTATACTCTTTCTCTTCTTTATAAGCAACCTACTTAATTTCTTTAAGAAAGGGGCAACCTAGGGGATAGGCTTTGTTAATAATACAAACCTAATTATATATAGGCTAATAGCTATAGAGAATTACAAAACACTAGAGAAAGCCTATAACACCTACATAGAATAAGCAAGATGATATAAAGTCTAATTTTTACTAGAGAAATACTAGCTAATCTATTTTATAAGAAAATGCAACTAATCTACAGATCTTTAGTATATAATTTATATCTAAGGCTTTAGGGGTTAACTAGTTTAAGGTCTAAGGGTATTAGGAGTATAGGTAGATAGCAAGTTCTAGTAGAGCGTATATACGTTATAAGCGGCCTATAAGGGCTAAGTATAGTATATTGTAATATCCAGGATCGTTAATTCTATATAGTGTCTATGCTTCTAGAGGTTACGCCTACTATATATAGTAGTTGTCTGGCCAACCATAACGTATAGATCTAGTATTTAGGCTATAGGAGAAACCAAAAAAGGTCCTCCTAAATTACTCCTTAAACCACTCTAAAAGGTCTAAGTAGCCTACCTTTAAAGTATAATAGGTGGGTATAAGCGAATAGCTACAGTACTGCTTAAGAAGGAAGCTAATACCCCCCCCCCTATAATTATATATTAAAGCCGCTATAATATAAAGGGTGTAAAAGGAGCGCAACTTTAATATTATAAAGTATATTAAGACACATCTAAACAAACTATGGAGGGACCCTAGGGTACCCTATAGAAGAGCAAACTAATAACCCTAAAGTAGGGAAGTTATATTAGAGAAACAGGTGGAGAAAGCAGAAGAAGAATAGTGCTGCGCTAGGGCCTAGGCCTATATAGAGGAGGAAGGGAGATATATAAGAGACCAGTAAAGACAATAATAAAAGAGAGAAAGGAGCTAAGGTAGAGTATAAAAGAGTACTAGGAAACCATCTACCGCAATATAATACTAGTTAGACTAATATTAGAGAGGTATATAGGAGTTAAAGGTATAGAGGCTAACTTAGTGTCACGGGACTCACTCGTTCTTACGTCTCTACGCGTTTTGACGTTCTTGACCCGTGCTCACGTTCGTCCCGAGACACCTACGCACGTTCCCCTACAACCCCTATTTATACCCATACCTGGCACATAAAGACTCTTCTTCTTTATCCAATGTCTTTATATTAACCACGCATAGTTACGTGTACGTAGCCTTCTCAATTACTACCTCGTTTAGTACATTGTATCCCGGTTCGTGCCTACTCCGTAACACTTAGGCAAGAGGAACCTAAGCTATAGCATAGTTAACACTATAGGGGATAAACACCTAAGGGCTCTAAAAAGGCCTAATAAAGGCAGAAAATATAATAGAAATACTTTTAAGAACAGGAATAATAGGACTAAAAGATTAGCTTTACTAAGTAGGTATCCTAATAGGTAGCCTAAGATATAAATATAGCTGGCTAAGACAGATACCAAAACACGTAATATTATTATGTCCCTTACGTATTAACTAAGAAGTAATACTCTTAGTAGCTAGTATAGAGAACTATAATACACTACTTTTAATATAAAAAGGTCTTAAGGCGGTTACCTAGTGGCTTATTAGCTAAAATATACTAGACTAGTTCTAGGTTATAAGGGAAATAGTAATAGAAGGCAAAGGGGCGAGTAATAGGCGCCCCCTAATAACTCTACAGTAGTAGAGTAAAGTTTGCGATACTAGTGCGTCTGTAGGCTTGTTTCGGCAGCAGTGGTTCCTAAAGAGGTTAAAAAGTAAGGTAGTAGAGCACTATAGGTAACTTATAGGCGTTAAGTAGGCAAGTCCTAAAAGGCGGGGAGATAGATTACGGGGTTTTCTTAAATAGAGATTTCTCCTTATATGTAAGTAAGGAGTAGTCCGCGTGGGCCCAATAGGGATCCAAATCGGACGTTAAGCAATGAATAATATATATATATATATATAACCTACTACTAAAGCTATTACTTAAAATACAACTTGCCCTATAAATATATATATAATTATTTAAATTTAATATAATATAAATTGCCCTTACTATAAACCTTAAAGTAATATAATAAGGTTATAACTGCTAATTGCGGTAAAGAATATAAAGATATTACGTTAAAACCTCTTAAAATTCATATAATATAGGCCGCACCTTTTATCTTATTAGTAAAAAGATAAGATTATAAAATCTTTACTATAACTATAGAAGATATTAAGAAAGCATTAGAACTAAAATAATATTCTAATTCTTAACCTCTTATACCTAAAGAGTACTATAACCTAATTAATAAGTTTAAAATTTTTTATATATATTAACTAGCCCTGTACTAAGATAAGTACAATTTTAAGATAGAACTTAAGCCTAGTATAATACTAAAGTTCAGTCCGCTATACGGTATATTATAAGAAGAACTGCTTATAATACCTTAATACCTTAATAAGCATCTAAAAAAAGGATTTATTTGCCCTAGTTAATCTCTATTTACCTTACCTATACTATTTATTAAAAAGCTAGGAAAAGGATTAAGATTTTATATTAATTATTAAGCTCTAATTATAATTATAATTTAAAACTAATATCTAATTCCCCTAATTTAAAGGACGCCTAACTATTTAGTAAAGATATAGTATTTTATAAAGCTTAATATAGTTACTACCTTTAATAAAATCCATATATATAAAGGAGATAAGAAGTATATAGCTTTTTGTATATAATAGGGACTCTTTAAATATCTAGTAATGCCATTTAATATAAAAAATGGTCCTAGTATATTTTAGTAATATATTTATTACTGCATATATTAATAATATCTTAATCTACTTATCCTTACTTTCTAAATATTAGAAATATATTAAAATAGTCTTTAAACACTTATAAGATGCGGGATTATAATACTATATTAAGAAATATAAATTCTACACGTCTAAGGTTATATACTTAGGCTTAATTATATTCTATAATAGAATTAAAATAGACCCTAAGAAAGTTACTATAATTATAAACTAGGAAAGCCCTAGTAATATATAAGATATTTAAGGATTTCTAGAATTTATAAATTTCTATTATTAATTTATTAACTACTTCTTAAAAATTACTTAGCTATTAGTAAACCTAATAAGAAAGAATATAAAATTTAAATAAACTACTAGATGCGAATAAGCTTTTATAACGGACTTGTACAAATACTTCTAAACTAAAGCTTATAGATGCTACTATATAAGAATACTAAGCTAAGGAGAAGAAGAAGAGGAAAGGAGGCTTTAGGAGGTAATATATACAGTATGGGCAAACTCCGGAGATTACGCCAAGCCAGCTTGCAGGGGCGGTGCCCCAGCACCGTCACACTTTTAATAATTTAAAATATTACTTTATAACTACTCTAATTCTTACCTACTTTAACCCTAACCTTAAATATATAATTAAAACAAACTCGTCTAATTATATATTAGGGGGAGTATTATTATAATATAATAAAAATAGAAAGCTATATCTAGTAGCCTTTTTCTCCTAAAAACTTGCCCCTACTAAATTAAACTATAAGATATATAATAAGGAACTACTTATAATTATTAGATACTTTAAATAACAGCGTCCTAAACTTAAAGGATTATTATTCCTAATATGTATATTAATAG
>Ga0307507_10003266_pt1 | contig 31887 bp, 8 predicted proteins | sample 7_EM_MG_FD_207223 | JGI IMG/M metagenome (GOLD analysis project Ga0307507, IMG submission 207223) | Populus trichocarpa ectomycorrhiza microbial communities from riparian zone in the Pacific Northwest, United States - 7_EM | ecosystem: Host-associated > Plants > Roots > Unclassified | place... | reverse complement strand
AGCTGTCGCAGATGACCGGTGACATCGTTGCTGTCGGTGCGGCACTGCACCACGGCCGTGCGTTGCTGGAGCACCGCGCCGCGGTCGTCGGCGCCTCTCGGGAGGAGCTGCTGGCCGGGCTCGAAGCCCTGACCGAGGGCGGCGGAACCACCGGCACTGGTTCGGCTGGCCGGGTCGGGTTCCTGTTCGCGGGTCAGGGTAGTCAGCGGCTGGGTATGGGTCGGGCTCTTGCTGAGTCGTTCCCGGTGTTCGCGGAGGCTCTGGACGAGGTCCTGGAACTGCTTCCGGTCCGGGATGTCATGTGGGGTACCTCCGAGGAGGCTTTGCGGCAGACCGGGAATGCCCAGTTGGCGTTGTTCGCGTTCGAGGTCGCGTTGTTCAGGTTGGTGTCGTCGTTCGGTGTGCGGCCGGATGTGCTGGTCGGGCATTCGATCGGTGAGATCGCCGCCGCACACGTGGCAGGGGTGTTCTCGCTGGAGGACGCCTGCACGCTGGTGGCCGCGCGGGCACGCCTGATGCAGGAGCTGCCGGCGGGTGGGGCGATGCTCGCGGTCGCCGCACCGGAAGCCGATGTGCTGCCGTTGCTGGGCGAACGGGTTGCGATCGCAGCAGTCAACGGACCGGAGTCCGTGGTGATCTCCGGGGCCGAAGAGTCCGTTGTGGACCTTGCAGCGATGTTTGCCGAGAGGGGTGTGCGGACCCGGTCGTTGCGGGTCAGCCACGCGTTCCACTCACCCCTCATGGAACCGATGCTCGCGGAGTTCCACGAGGTCGCCGAGCAACTGACCTACCACCAACCGACGATCCCGCTCGCCTTCAACGGGAACCCGACAGATCCCGGCTACTGGGCAGAGCACGTGCGGGGCGCAGTCCGGTTCGCCGACAACGTAGCTGCGGCCGACGCGTCGACGTTCCTGGAGATCGGCCCGGACGGCGTCCTCACCGGGCTCGTGGACAACTCCGTGCCCGCCGTGCGCAAGGACCGCGACGAGATGCGGACGTTCATCGAGGCACTGGCCCTGCTGCACACGGGCGGCATCGCCGTCGACTGGACCGTCTACCTGGGCCCTCCGGTCCGCCTGGACCTGCCCACCTACGCCTTCCAACGGCAGCACTACTGGCTCGCGTCCGATGACCGCGGTGGCGCCGAGGGTTCAGCGACCACGCATCCCATCCTCACGCACACATTGGCACTCGCGGACGGGACCGTGCTGCTCACCGGCCGCCTGTCGCTGGCAACTCACCCCTGGCTGGCCGACCACGAGGTGCTCGGCACCGCAATCCTGCCCGGCACCGCGTTCGTAGAACTCGCCCTGCGCGCCGCGGAGGAAAGCGGTCACACCAGGCTCGATGAACTCACCCTGGCAAGCCCACTCGTCCTGAGCACCGCGAAGACCGTCCAGATCCACGTTCTGGTCGAGCCTGACGACAACGGCAAGCGCGCGATCACGATCCACTCCCGGACCGACGCGGACCAGCCGTGGACCCGCCACGCGACCGGCACCGCGACCACCGCACCACCACTCCCCCAACCGGCCCTCGACGTCTGGCCACCGACCGGCACGCAGGTCGACCTGGGCGACCCCTACGCCGACATGCTCGACCGGGGCTATGCCTACGGCCCGGCGTTCCAGGGCCTGCGCACTGCCTGGCGTTCCGGCGCCGACGTCCACGCCGAGATCGAACTGCCAGAGCAACCGCCGACCGGCTTCGGCATCCACCCGGCCCTGCTGGACGCCGCGCTGCACCCGTTGACCCTGGTGATGCTGGACCGGTTGACGGACGGCACCGAGGCCCGGTCGCTGCTGCCCTTCTCCTTCTCCGGCGTGCACCTGCTGGCCACCGGAGCGCGCGCACTGCGGGTACGCCTGTCGCCGCTGGGCCACGACGAGGTGTCCGTCGCCGTGACCGACAAGACCGGAACCCCGGTGCTGACGATCGAGCGCCTGTCCCTCCGCTCCGCCTCGGCCAACCAACTCACCACCGCCCCGTCGTGCTACACGGTGGAGTGGACGGAAATCCCGCTGCCCGACCATGTCCGCGCGCATCGCAGCACCGAGATCTCCACCACCACGGATCCGCGTTCGCTGGCCGGAGACGTGCCGGACGTGGTCTTCGCCTTCCACCCCACCACGACCGGCACGGACCTCGCTGACGAAGCCTGCACCGGCGCGCACGTCACGCTCGAACTGCTGCAGAACTGGCTCGCCGACGACAGGTTCGCCGGCTCCCGCCTGGTCGTCGTGACGACCAGGGCCGTCGACGACGTCCAGGACCTGGCCGCGGCTCCGGTGTGGGGCCTGGTCCGCTCGGCGCAGACCGAGCACCCCGGCCGGTTCACATTGCTCGACATCGACGGCTCCGAGGAGTCCACGCGGGCGCTGGTGGCAGCGTGGGCGTCGGGCGAACCGCAGCTGGCCCTGCGCAACGGCACGGCCAAGGCACCGCGCCTCACCTCGGCCTCGCTCCAACCGGCATCCGCCCCGGCGACCGACGGGGTCGTGCTGCTCACCGGTGCCACCGGCGCGCTGGGCCGCCTGATCGCACGCCGCCTGGTGACCGAGCACGACATCCGGCACCTCGTCCTGGCCTCACGACGCGGCCAGGACGCCCCCGGCGCACCCGAGCTGGCAGCCGAGCTGACCGAGCTGGGCGCCAACGTCACGTTCGCCGCGTGCGACGTGTCCCGACGCGCCGAGGTAGCCGCACTCCTGGCCGGCCTCCCGCAGCTGCACGGTGTGATCCACCTGGCCGGCCGGGTCGACGACGGCTCCATCAGCTCGTTGCGCCCCAATCAGGTCGACGAGGTGTTCGGCCCCAAGGCGACCGCCGCCTGGCACCTGCACGAGCTCACCGCGGACCGGAACCTGTCGTTCTTCGTGCTGTGCTCGTCGATCGCCGGCACGGTCGGCAGCGCCGGACAGGCGAACTACGCCGCCGCCAACATCTTCCTGGACGCCCTCGCCGCGCATCGGCACGAGAACGGCCTTCCCGCGACGTCGCTCGCGTGGGGACTCTGGCAGCTGGACAGCGGTATGGCCGGCGCACTCGACGAGAACGACGTCGCACGGTTGCGGCGCACCGGAATCGCGCCGTTGCCCGCGGACGAAGGCATGGCGCTGTTCGACGCCGCCCTCACCAGTGACGCCGCGTTCCTCGTCCCGGCCAGGCTGGACCTCGCGGCCCTCCGCAAGCGGGACGAGGTGCCCGCGATCTTCCGCGCACTCGTCAAGGCCCCTCAGCGGCGCGCCTCCACGACCAAGGTCCGAACGAGGTCCGATGTGCAGGAGCTGGTGAGCGACAGCATCAGCACCGTCCTCGGCCAGAAGGCGAGCATCGACAAGGACCCCGCGTTCAAGGACCTCGGGTTCGACTCGCTCAGCTCGGTCGAGCTGCGCAACCACCTGAACACGGCCACCGGCCTGAACCTCCCGCCGACCCTGCTGTTCAACCACCCCACCCCGCGCGCACTCGTCGCCCACATTCACGAACAACTGACCGGGGCGGCGAAAACCCGAGCAAGGGCGACCACGACCACGACCAAGGACGACCCCATCGCCATCGTCGCGATGGCCTGCCGGTACCCCGGTGGGGTCAGCTCGCCGGAGGACCTCTGGCGCGTGCTCGCCGACGAGGTCGACACCGCCAGCGGGTTCCCGACGAACCGCGGCTGGGACGTCGACGGCCTCTACCACACCGACCCGGAGCACGCGGGCACCAGCTACACCCGGCACGGCGGCTTCCTGCACGACGCGGACCGGTTCGACGCGGGCGTGTTCGGCATCTCACCGCGCGAAGCCACCGCCATGGACCCCCAGCAGCGGCTGTTGCTGGAGATCACCTGGGAGACGCTGGAACGGGCGGGGCTGGACCCCACCGCGCTCAAGGGCAGCAGCACCGGCGTCTACGCCGGCGTCATGTACCACGACTACGGCTCGCGGCTCGCGCAGGCGCCGGAGGGATACGAGGGTCTGGTCATCAACGGCAGTGCGGGCAGTGTCGCCTCCGGGCGCATCGCCTACACGTTCGGGCTCGAGGGGCCGGCCGTCACGGTCGACACCGCCTGCTCGTCGTCGCTGGTGGCACTGCACTCGGCGATCGGGGCACTGCGGTCCGGGGAGTGCGACCTGGCACTGGCCGGCGGCGTCACCGTGATGTCCACGCCGAACGTGTTCGTCGAGTTCTCCCGCCAGCGCGGTCTGTCCCCGGACGGCCGGTGCCGGTCGTTCGCCAAGGGTGCCAACGGAACCGCGTGGAGCGAGGGTGCCGGCATGCTCCTGGTCGAGCGGCTGTCCGACGCTCGCCGCAACGGGCATCCCGTGCTGGCCGTCGTGAGGGGCAGCGCGATCAACCAGGACGGTGCCAGCAACGGGCTCACCGCGCCCAACGGTCCCTCGCAGGAACGGGTGATCCGCCGGGCGCTCACCGACGCCGAACTGTCCACTTCGGACGTCGACGCCGTCGAGGCGCACGGCACCGGCACAACCCTTGGCGACCCGATCGAGGCCCAGGCGGTGATCGCCACCTACGGAAAGGACCGCACCGAACCGTTGTGGCTGGGATCGTTGAAGTCGAACATCGGCCACACCCAGGCCGCCGCCGGAGTCGGCGGCATCATCAAGATGGTCATGGCGATGCGGCACGCGGTGCTGCCCAGGACCCTCCACCTGGACGAGCCGACCCCGCACGTGGACTGGGAAGCCGGTGCGGTCGAGCTGCTCACCGAGGCACGCGAGTGGCCATCGGACCGTCCGCGCCGCGCTGGAATCTCCTCGTTCGGCGTGAGCGGCACCAACGCGCACGTCATCATCGAACAGGCCCCGGCCACACCGGCAACGCCGAGAACCACGCCACGTCCAGTGCCTGTGCTGGTGTCGGCGAAGGAGCCGGCAGGACTGCGCGCCCAGGCCGACCGGCTGCTGGCCTGGTGCGACGAACGGGACGATCTCGACGTCGTCACCACTGCGCGTGCGCTGGCGAACCGGGCGCAGCTGGACCATCGCGCCGTGGTGGTGTGCGCGGACCGCGGCGAGCTGATCGCCGGACTGCGCGACCTGACGCCGTCCGGCACGAGCTCCGCCGGCCGCACCGCGTTCCTGTTCTCCGGGCAGGGAAGTCAGCGGCTGGGCATGGGACAGGTGCTCGCCGCGGAGTTCCCCGCGTTCGCCACCGCGCTCGACGAGGTGTGCCGCAGCCTCGACCCGCTGCTGCCCCGGAAGCTCGAAGAGGTCATGTGGGCAGATGGCGCCGCGCTCGACGAGACAGGCATGACCCAGCCGGCGTTGTTCGCCTTCGAGGTGGCGATGTTCCGGTTGCTGACGTCCCTCGGGGTCACGGCAGACCTGCTCGTGGGGCACTCCGTCGGCGAGATCGCCGCCGCTCACGTCGCCGGGGTGCTCACACTCGAGGACGCCTGCGAGCTCGTCGCGGCACGGGCCCGGCTGATGCAGGCGCTGCCGACCGGTGGCGCCATGCTCGCGATCGCCGCGTCCGAGGACCATATCGCCCCGCTACTCAAGGAACGCACCGGGGAGATCGGTGTCGCCGCGGTGAACGGACCTGCCGCTGTGGTCGTGTCCGGCACCGAGAAGGCGGTCGCCGAGGTCGAGGAGATCGTCACCGGCTGGGGCACCCGCTCGCGGCGGCTGCGGGTCTCGCACGCCTTCCATTCGCCGCTGATGGAACCGATGCTCGACGAGTTCCGCGCCGTCACGACGAAGCTGAGCTTCCGGCCCCCCGCGATCGAGATCGTGTCCACCCTCGGGCACGAAGCCGGTGGGCTCGACAACCCCGAGTACTGGGTCGGCCACGTGCGGGACGCGGTGCTCTTCGGCGACGGCCTCACCACCGCCGCCGAAGCCGGTGCGACCACCTTCGTAGAGGTCGGCCCCGGTCAGGTGCTCACCGGGCTCGCCGAGGAAGCGCTCGAGGCGCTCTGCGTCGCCACGACCCGACGCGACGGCGACGGCGACGAGACGCGTGCCTTCGCCGAAGCTCTCGGGCGGCTGCACGCAGGGGGCGTCTCCGTGGCGTGGCGGGAGTTCTTCGCCGCAGTGCCGGCCGGACACGTCGAGTTGCCCACCTACGCGTTCCAGCGCGAGCGGTACTGGCTGGACGCGCCCGCGGGCACCGGGGACGTCACCACCGCCGGACTCGGCGCGCTCGACCACCCGCTCCTCAGCGCCGTGCTGCCCGCGCCCGACGCCTCCGTCACGCTCACCGGACGGCTGTCGCTCGCCACGCACCCGTGGCTCGCCGACCACACCGTGAACGGAACCGTCGTCGTGCCCGGTGCGGCGTTGCTGGAGATGGCGATGCGCGCGGCAGACGAGGCAGGTGCCGCCGCGGTCGAGGAGCTGACCCTGCTGATACCACTCACCTTGCCGGACAACGGTTCCGTGCAGATCCAGGTGACCGCGGCAGCACCGGGAACGGGCAGGCGGGTCGCCGTCCACTCGCGGACCGGCGAGCAGTGGACCACCAACGCCGAGGGCGTGCTCGCCGACGAGGCGCCCGCACCAGACTTCGACCTGGCTGTCTGGCCGCCCGCGCACACAGAACCGTGTCCACTGGACGGTCTGTACGAACGACTTTCGGCCAGCGGCATCGAGTACGGGCCGATCTTCACCGGACTGAAATCCTTGTGGCGCAACGATGACGCGGTGTTCGCCGAGCTGGAGCTGCCCGAGTCCGCACGGTCGGACGCGAGCCGGTTCGGCCTGCACCCCGCATTGCTGGACGGCACGCTGCACGCCATCGCCGCGGGCGGTCTGCTGGAAGAGGCCGCGCCGGGACGCCCGTACCTGCCGTTCGCGTGGCACCAGGTCGTGCTGCACGCCTCCGGTGCCACCAGTGTCCGCGTGCGGATCACCGAGGAAGACACCGGTTTCACCCTGGCCGTCACGGATTCGGCCGGAACCCCGGTGGCCGAGGCCGCCGTGTCGCTGCGCGCGGCAATCCCCACCGGCGCGCCCACGCCGAACGACTCACTGTTCCAAGTGGACTGGCAGCCCGTGGCACCCGCAGAGCCCGTCACCGTCGTCGGAACACCGTTGCCCGGCCTGGAAACAGCGGTCGGCCTCAGCGAGAACACACCCAGCCACGTCCTCGTCACCACGCCACGACCGGGCGGCGACGTGCCGCACGACCTGTCCGCGATCACGCACGACGTGCTGCGGGTGATCCAGGAGTGGGTGGCGCAGGACCGGCCTGTCGGCTCGCGGCTGGTGATCGTCACTCGCTCGGCCGTCGCCGTGGATCCCGCGGCCGACGTGGACCCGTGCCACGCGTCCGTCTGGGGCCTCGTCCGCGCCGCCCAGGCCGAGCAGCCGGACCGGGTCGTGCTGCTCGACGTCGAACGCGACGACGAAGATGCGTGGCGGCACGTCCCGGCGGCGCTGGGCACCGGCGAACCGCAGCTGGCCATGCGCGCCGGAAAGGCCTACGCACCACGGCTGGCCAGGGCGACCACCGCAGCACCGGGCAAGCACGCGTTCGGCGACGGCACGGTCCTGATCACCGGCGGCACCGGGGGCCTCGGGGCGATCATCGCGCGGAACCTGGCGTCCGAGCACGGAATCCGGGACCTCGTGCTGGTCAGCCGCAGCGGCGAGGACGCACCGGGCGCCGCCGCACTCACCGAAGAACTGACCGGGCAGGGCGCACACGTACGCGTCGTGGCGTGCGATGTCGGCGACCGCGAAACCCTGGCCGCGCTGATCGAGTCCGTACCAGACCTCACCGCCGTGGTGCACACGGCGGGCGTGCTCGACGACGGCGTGCTCGCCGCGATGACACCGGGCAAGATGGACGCGGTGCTGCGGGCCAAGGCGGTCGCCGCCTGGCACCTGCACGAGCTGACGCTGAACCGCGAGCTGAGCGCGTTCGTCCTGTTCTCCTCCACTTCGGCCGTGCTCGGCGGTGCCGGGCAGGCGAACTACGGCGCCGCCAACGCGTTCCTCGACGCGCTCGCGCAGCACCGAGGCGCCAGAGGCCTGCCGGCCGTCTCGGTGGCCTGGGGTCTGTGGGCGGCGGGTGGCATGGCCGCCGGACTGGACGAGACGAACGTGGCACGCCTGGCTCGTTCCGGCATCGCTCCGCTGTCCACACAGGACGGACTGGCGCTGTTCCTCGCGTCCCTGTCCGCCGGACGCCCGCAGGTGGTGTCAGCCCGGCTACTGCTGGACCGCCCGATGGAGGGTGGCTCGGCACTGCTGCGCGGCCTGGTCCGCCGACCGGTCCGGCCCGCCGCGGGCGCCGCGGCGCTCCCGCGCGACCTCCTCGAACGACTGGCGGACCGGCCCGCACAGGAACGGCGGGAGCTGGTGGGCGAGCTCATCCGCACCCACGCTGCGGCCGCGCTGGGGCACACCGACCACCGCGCTGTGGCGAACGACCGGGCGTTCTCCGACCTCGGGTTCGACTCGCTCACCGCGATCGAGTTCCGCAACCGGCTCAACACACCGCTGGGCGTCCGGCTCCCGATCACGCTCATCTTCGACTATCCGACCCCGCGCGCGCTGACCGACCACGTGCTCGGACTGCTCTTCCCGGAACCCGCGGAGGACACCGAAGAGGCTCAGGTGCGACGGCTCCTCGCCACGCTTCCCCTCCAGCAGCTGCGGAACTCCGGTCTGCTGGACCCGCTGCTGCGCCTGGCCGCGCCGCAGGAGGAGCCGCACAAACCCGAGGACGCCCAGGACATCGACGAGATGGACGTCGACAACCTGATTCAGCTCGCTCTGGACGGCGGGGGCTCATGACCGACAACGGAAAGCGTGTGACCATGAACATCAGCAGCACTTGGACGGCACTTCGCACCTCGTCGTCGTCGGACGTCGTCCTGTGCTCCGACTTCCAGACGACCGGCCGCTCGGAGGCCGGTTTCCCCGACCTCGTGCCACTTCTGCGGCACGAGGCCAACTTCTGGCTGATCTCGCCGGCCGCGGTCGCGCCGGACGCGGACGTCGACGTGGAGGACTACCTCCAGTCGTGGCTGGAACCGGTGCGGGACAGCGGTCTGCACGTGCGCGCGGTGCTCGGCTTCTGCCTCGGCGGGGTGTACGGGGCGGCGCTGGCGGACGGGGTGGCGCGGTTCCAGGACGACGTGCCCGAGCTCGTGCTGCTGGACCCGGAACAGACCCAGCTGATGACCATCCAGTATCAGATGACCAAGGTCCTCACGATGCTGAAGTCCGTGCTGTCGGTGGACGAGATCGCGGAGATCCACTCGAAGCTCGGTGAGACGGCGGCGGTCGAGGGCATCACCGCGCGCCGCTACAGCAGGGACATGTTCACGACGTTCCGCCGGTTCACCAACGGGGCGTTCGAACGGGCCGGGCTGGACGTCGAGTACGGCCGGGAGATGCTGGGGATCTTCAGCGCTTTCCTGTCGTACCTGAGCATCGCGGAGGACCTGGACCCGCGGGAGACCTGGCTTGGTGCCACCGCGCTCAGCTCGACCAGCCCGGAGAGCGGGCTCAACCGGTTGCGGCGCACCGGTGAGATGGGCGCGGGCGAACTCGTCGTGAAAGAGATCGCGTTCACCGACAACCACACCGAGCTCCTCCGGTCGGCCGGCGTGGCCGAGACCGTCGACAAGCTGCTGGAGCGCTGAGACATGAGCATCGACCGACTGGTCGCCGCACCCGAGAACCTGGCAGGCCCCAAGGAGCAGGCGCTGTGGCTGCTCGAGGAGTTCGTGCCCGGCACCGGCGTCAACAACCTCAGCACCACCTTCCGCGTGACGGGCAGGCTCCGGCCTGATCTGGTGCGGCAGGCCGTGACGGGCTTGCTCGGGAAGTTCGAGGTGCTGCGCCGCGTGTTCGACCGCGAAATCGGCGGGCTGACGTGGCGTCTGCTCCCCGCGCAGGACGCCCAGATCGCCGGGCTGGAGGTCGTTCGTTCCGACCTGACCGGCGAGGACCTCGCCGCACGGCTCGGGAGTTTCGTCGCCGAACCGTTCCACCCCCATGGTCAGCTGCTGCTGCGCGCGACACACGTCGAGCATGGCGAGTCCGACGTGGTCTGCATCGCCGTGCACCACGCGAACTTCGACGGCCTCTCGTCGTCGGTGCTGCTGACCGAGTTCGTCGAGCGGTACGACGCCCTCGCCGCGGGTGGGGCGCCCGGCACCGGGGTCGTCCCGGTGTGGCAGGAACGTCCCGCGCGCGAAGCAAGCGCGGAGTACTGGCGCAAGAAGCTCGACGGGTTCGACGCCGGTTCCCTGGAACTGTGGTGCGCCAAGCCGGAAGCCGCCTCGACAACCCTCGCGGGCGACGTGCGCACCCGCCCGCTGTCCCGCGCTGCCCTTGACGCGGTGCGGCAGATGCAGCGAGACCTGCGCGCGCCCGAGTCGGTGGTGCTGACCGCCGCGTACGGGGTGCTGCTGGCCGCCCACGGCGCGGGCCCCGACCTCACCATCGGCTCGCCGGTGAACGTGCGGACCCCGGACGCTGCCGGGGCGATCGGCTACCACGCCAACGTGCTGATCCTGCGGACCCGGCTGGACCGCGCGGAGAGCTTCGCGTCGTACGTGCGGCAGAACCGGGGCGAGTTCTTCGAAGCGGTCTCCCACGCGGACTACTCGGCCGAGCGGGTGCTCGAGTTCATGCCGAGGTCGACCACCTCCGGGCGCAACGTCCTGTTCCGGCACACGTTCAACTACGCCCCGGCGGAGACGAAGGCGGCGTTCACCATCGGCGGGCTGCGCGCCGAGCAGCTGGTGATCGAGACCGGCGCCAGCAAGTTCGACCTGGAGTTCTTCGTGACCTCCACCGCGACCAGGCTGGAGGTGCGGGCCGGGTTCTGCACCGACGTCTTCGAGCGCGAGGACGTCGACCTGTTGATGGCCCGCTACGACGAGCTGCTCGTGACGCTGGCCGAACGCGCGCAGGAACCGATCGGGTCGCTGCCGGTGTGGTCTCGGCGCGACCGGGAGGTGATCGGCGCGGCGAACGACACCGCACGTCCCGTCGAACCGGCCACGGTGCTGGAGATGCTCGCCGCGGCGGTCTCCTCCGCGCCTGCCGACGACCGGACCGCGGTGGTGGACGGCGACCGCCGGATCGGTGCCCGGCGGCTGTGGGCGGCTGCCGAGGCCAACCGGGACATGCTCGCGCGCGCTGGTGTCGGCAAGGGCGGCGTCGTAGCGCTGCTGGCCCCGCGCAGCCCGGAACTCGTGGCCGCGGTGTTCGGCGTGTGGCTCGCGGGCGCCACCTACCTGCCGCTCAGCCCGGAGCACCCGGCGGAGCGGATCGCCTACCAGCTCGACGACTCCGGTGCGACGGTCGTGCTCGCCGGGCCCGGCATCGACGTTCCCGGTGACCGGACGGTCCTGCCGCTGATCGACGTGGACAGCGTGACACCGGTCGAGGGTGAAGTGCGCGCTGAGGCAGTTGCCGCGCAGGACCAGGCGTACCTCATCTACACCTCGGGCTCGACCGGGCGTCCCAAAGGTTCCCGGATCAGCCACGGCGCGCTGGCGAACCTGGTCACGCACTTCGCCGACGCGCTCGACGCCCGCGGCCGGTCGGTGCTGTGGGTGACGACGTTCAGCTTCGACATGTCCACTTTGGAGCTCTTCCTCCCGCTCTCCTGCGGCGGCACGCTGGTGATCGCACCGGACGAGGCCCGCACCCGGGGCGCGGTGCTGGCAGAGACACTGGACCGCCACGACGTCTCGGTCCTCTCGGCCACCCCCACCACCTGGCGGCTCGTCCTCGACGACGTCGGAGACCGGCTGGCGGGCCGGGCGGTGATCATCGGTGGCGAGCCGCTGCCGTCCGGGCTGGCGCGCCGGCTGACCGCGACCGGGTGCCGGCTGTTCAACCTCTACGGGCCGACCGAGACGACCGTGTGGTCGACCGGAAGGCTGCTCGAGGCCGGTGACGACATCACCGTCGGCGGGCCGATCGCGAACACCCAGGTGCAGATCAGGTCTCCGCAGGGCGCCGTGCTGCCGCTGGGCCTGCGCGGCGAGCTGTGCATCGCGGGTGCGGGCCTGTCGTTCGGCTACCACGAACGCCCGGACCTCACCGCCGAGCGGTTCGGGGAGGACCCGGTACTCGGGCGCTACTACCGCACCGGTGACCTGGCCAGGTGGACCCACGACGGCCGGCTGGAGATCTGCGGCCGGATGGACCGGCAGGTGAAGCTGCGCGGCAACCGCATCGAGCTCGGCGAGGTGGAGGAGGTCCTGCTGACGCACGAGGAGGTGGCGGGCGCCGCCGTCGTCCTCGTCGGGGATCCCAGTCACGACGGCGCGCTGTGGGCGTTCCTCACCGGGCCCCGGCAGCCCGACGTCGCCTCGCGGTTGTGGGAGCACGCGCGGCGGATGCTGCCCGCGGCGGCCACCCCGCACGAGTTCGTCGTGCTGGACGCCTTCCCGATGACCGGTAGCGACAAGGTCGACCACCCCGCACTGCGCCGCCACGCCGAGCAGCTGCGCGCCACCAGGGGGATCACGGAGGACGACGTGATCCCGTCCAGTCTGTCCACCGAGGACGATCTCGTGCCTGCCCTGGTGGGTCTGTGGCGAACCCTGCTGGAACGCGCGGACGTCGGTGAGGACAGCAACTTCTTCGCCAGCGGTGGCCATTCGGTGCTCGGCATCAGGCTGTTGCAGGAGGTGCAGGCCGCCGGGCACGGGCGGCTCAGCCTGAAGGACCTGTTCGACGCCCCGACCCCGGCCCGGCTCGCCGACCTGATCCGCAACCCCCGGGAAGGCGCGGTTTGAACAGTCACCGGGTTTCCGCCACGATCGGTGACATGGATGTGGTGATCTCGGGGGCCGGTCCGGTAGGCCTGATGCTGGCGTGCGAACTGCGACTGGGCGGCGTGTCCGTGCTGGTGCTCGAACGCCGCACGGACATCGACCAGACGATCAAGGCGGCCTCGATCACCACGTCCACCGCGGTGGCGATGTACCGGCGCGGGCTCCTGCCCGAGCTGATGGAGCAGCAACGCCCGGCCGCGGACAGGATGCGAGAGTTCCTGCAACGGATGCCGCGCCCGGACGGGGCGGCCCGGCCGAACATCCGGTCGGCCGGGCAGTTCGCCGGCATCCCGGTCAGCACCGACCTGCTCGGCCCGGCGGACCAGGCCGTCGGGCCCGCACGCGACCTGGTCATGGTCGCACAGCAGCGGATCGAGCAGGTGCTCGCCGACCGCGCGGTCGCCCTTGGGGTGGAGGTGCGCCGGGGCGTGGAGCTGAAGGCGTTCGAGGCGGACGACGACGGCGTGACCGTGCACGTCGGCGAAGACACCGTGCGGGCCGGCTGGCTGGTCGGCTGCGACGGTGGCCGCAGCCTGGTCCGCAAGACGGCCGGGTTCGGGTTCCCCGGCACGGACCCGACGTTCACCGGCCGGCAGGCGCTGGTCGACCTTGACGGAGCGGAAAACCTGCACCCGGGTTGGCATCCCGGCGCCGGCGGCATGGTCGGCTACCAGCCGATGCCCGGCCGGGTCGTCACCGTCGAGTTCGACGGTCCCCCGGCCGACCGCGATGCTCCCCTCACCCGCGAGGAGGTGGAGGACAGCCTGCGGCGGGTGTCCGGCGCCGACGTGCGGGTCACGAACGTCCGCACCGCGACCCGCTACACCGACAACAGCCGCCTCGCGACGACCTACCGGCTCGGCCGGGTGCTGCTCGCCGGGGACGCCGCACATGTGCACTCACCGTTCGGCGGCCAGGGCCTCAACCTGGGCCTCGGCGACGCCGTGAACCTCGGGTGGAAGCTCGCCGCGACGGTCCGTGGTGACGCCCCGGCCGGCCTGCTCGACACCTACACCAGCGAGCGGCGCCCGATCGCCGAGTGGGTGCTGGAGTGGACCCGCGCGCAGACCGCGCTGATGCGGCCGGACGCGCACTCGTCCGCGTTGCGCGCGGTGGTGACCGACCTGCTCGGCACCCAGGGAGGTGCCACCTACGTGGCGTCCCGGCTCTCCGGGCTGACGCACCGCTATCCGATGGAAGGCGACCACGAGCTCGTCGGCACGTCCGCGCCGGACTTCGAGCTCGCCGACGGCACCCGCCTCGGCGAGCACCTGCGCGACGGCACCGGTCTGCTGCTCGATCTCACCGCGTCCCGGCCCGAGGTCACTGGAGTTCGCACGGTGTCCACCAAGTGCGTCAGCCATCCCGTGCTGACCGGCGTGCTCGTCCGTCCGGACGGCTTCATCGCCTGGGCCAGCGAGAACGGCGGTTCCGACGGGCTCTCCGAGGCGCTGCACACCTGGTTCACCGACTGAGACAAAGCGCCTAGTGGGCAATTATGCCGACTGAGCACTTTTCTGCTACCCTTGGTGCCATGCTCGAAAAAGCACCTACGAGCCTGCGGGAACGCAAGAAGCTCGACACCCGCAAGGCGTTGAGCGACGCGGCGCTGGAGCTGATGTTCGAGCGCGGGCTGGACAACGTGGTGCGGGAGGACATCGCGGCGCGGGCCGGGGTGTCGGTCCGCACGTTCAGCAACTACTTCGCCAGCAAGTACGACGCGCTGGCCTACCGGGTCACGCACCGGATGCGCCGCAGTGCGGAACTGCTGCTCACCCGGCCCGCGGACGAACCGTTGTGGACCGCCATCGCCGAGGCCCTCATCGAGCCGCTGCGCGACGACGGTGTCCCGTTCGGCCGGCCGAACGAGGAGCAGATCCTCGAGGTGCGCAAGCTGAACGCCACACCGGAGATGCAGGCCGCCACAGCCCGCAACACCATCGACGACCTGGTCGAGGCGATCGCCGAGCGCACCGGGACCGACGCGAAGGCGGACATCTACCCCCGCCTGGTCGCCGAGGTCACGATCGGCGCGGTGAACGCCGTCCTGAACCGCTACGTGCAGACAGATCCGTCCGTGTCGATGTCCGCCTTGCTCCGCGAGGTGTTCACCGAGATCTCCAAGGGACTCCCGCCGCCGGCGCGGACCTGAGAGCCCCTACAGCTTCACCGCAGCAGTTCCGCTGAGCGACCTGCTTCTTTGGCGTGCCCGGAAAACGCGGGCCACCGGACTGCGGCCAGCGGCGGGGTCGAGCGCGCCCGAAATTCGAGCGGTACCCGGAAGGAAGAGAAGGAATGTCAGACACGACGACCGCCGGCACGGCCGCACCATCGGAGCAGGCGAGCCCCTTCACCCCTCGGGTCAAGATCGGCATCGCCGGTGCCCTGTTCGGCATGTTCCTCGGCATGATGGACAGCTACATCGTGGCCACCGCGCTGCCCAGCATCGTCGGTGACCTGGGCGGGCAACGCTCGATGACGTGGATCATCACCTCGTACGCACTGGCGATCGCGGCGTCCACGCAGGTCTGGGGCAAGATCAGCGATCTGTTCGACCGCAAGGCCGTGTTCATCTGGTCCGTGGTGATCTTCCTGGTCGGCTCGATGCTGTGCGGCCTGTCGCCGAACATGGGCGCGCTGATCGGATTCCGGGCGCTCCAGGGCATCGGCGCGGGCGGCCTGCTGGTCGGCGCGGTGGCGATGGTCCAGGTCCTGTTGCCGCCCAAGGAGTCCACCAGGATCTCCAGCTGGACCGGTGTGCTGCTCGGCGTCGCGCTCATCGCCGGTCCCCTCGTCGGTGGTGTGATCACCGACGCGCTCACCTGGAACTGGATCTTCTACGTCAACGTGCCGTTCGGCATGCTGTGCCTCGTCGGGACCGTCGTCGGGGTCACGGTGCCGACGCGGCCGAAGACGGACAAGGTGCGCATCGACTACGTCGGCACCGTGCTGCTGATCGCTGCGGTCGTCAGCCTCACCCTGGTGACGAGCTGGGCAGGCACCAAGTACTCCTGGGGTTCGCCGGTGATCCTCGGGCTGTGCGCGGTTGTCGTTGTCGCGACGGCGTTGTTCGTGGTCGTGGAACGCCGGTTCCCCGAGCCGCTGGTGCCGTTCCGGATGTTCAGCACCAGGAACTTCGCCCTGGCGCAGGTGCTCGGTTTCGCGTTCAACGTGGTCATGGTCGCGACGGTGAACTTCGTGCCGCTGTACTTCCAGAACGCCCTGGGCGTGCAGCCGGCGCTGAGCGGCTTCCTGCTGATCCCGATGATGGCCGGCCTGGTCGTCGTGATGACGCAGAGCTCGAAGTACATCCGCCGCACCGGCCGCTACCGGATCCTCCCGATCATCGGCGGCGCTGGCGTCACGATCGGCATGCTGGGCGTCCTGTTCCTCGGACCGGACACCAACCCGTTGATCGCGTCGCTGGTCGGCATCCCGCTCGGCGTCGGCCTCGGCTGCCTGATCCAGAACACGATCCTGATCATCCGCACGAGCGTCGAGCCGCGCGACATCGGCGCCGGCATGGGGATGGGCTCGCTGACCAGGACCCTGGGCAGCGGTATCGGCGCCGCGCTGTTCGGCACGCTGTACATCGGTGCCATGGCCGGCACGCTGACGGAGAAGCTCGGGCCCGGCGGGAGCGACCTGCTGTCGTCGGCCTCCAGGCTGAACCCCGACCAGTTGCAGCACCTGGAGCAGCCGGTCCGACTGGCCTGGTCGGCGGCGGTGACCAGCGGCCTGCACGTCGTGGCGATCGGTGCGGCGATCACCGGTGCGATCGCGCTGGTCTCGGCGTACTTCATCCGCGAGGTTCCGCTGGTGGACAACCGCCCTGGCGCACAACCGGCTGCTCCGGCAGCACCCAAGACCAACTGACCCACCCCCCAGCGAAGGCGGGCCCGGCGATGATCGCCGGGCCCGCCTTCGCCGTTCTCGCGCACGTCGTCAGGCGTCCGGCAGCGCACACTCGAAAACGGTGTGGTTGCTGGGCATCTTCGCGGTCGAGACGAGGCTGAGGCCCGCGGTCTCGATCATCCGGCGCAGGTCGTCGCCGTCGAAGCCGGTGCCCTCCTCGCACACCACGACCTGGAACATGGCGCGTACCGCGTCGAAGTCCGTCTCCACCAACGGTTCCAACACGAGCAGGCGCGGCGAGCGGCCGGTGGCCTCCGCCGTCCGGCGCATCGCCGCGTTGATGGACTTGAGGATCCGCACCCCACTCTCCTCGGTCCAGTCGTGCAGGACGTTCTTGAGCAGGTAGAGATCACCGCCGTCGGGCACCGACTCGAAGATGTCGGACGGCTGGAAGCTCACGCGTGCAGCCACTTCCTCGCCTCGCACCTGGGCGAGCCGCTCGGGACCACGCGCGCAGACGCTGGCACGGTCGGCGCAGATGCCCTGAAGGTGCGGGTGTGCCGCGACGAGCCCGGAGACGAAGCCGCCCCCGCCGCCACCCACGTCGACGACCGTCCGGACGTCAGTGAAGTCCCGCTGCCGGGCCAGAATCGCGGCGGCCGGGCGAGAGAGCTCCGCCATGGCCTTGTCGAAGATCCCGGCCATCTCCGCGTTCTCGGCCCGTTCCAGCCATTCGTAGAGCGTCACGCCGAACACGGCCCGGAAGCCCGACTTGCCCGTGCGCAGCGTTTCCGTGATGCCGACGAAGGCGTCGTCGTAGGTCTCCGCCATCAGGATGCAGTAGTTCCGCATCGACCACGGGTGGTCGTCGCGCAACGGAGCGAACTTGTCCGTCAGGGAGTAGCGCTCGTCCTCGTCGCGGTCGAACACGGCCCAGACCTTGAGCATCTGCAGAAGCCTGCGCATCACGTGCGGGTCGGTGCCGGTCGCGGCGGCGACTTCCTCCGCGGTCATCGGCCGTTGCGCCACGAGGTCCGCGACACCGAGCCGGGCCGCGGCCGCCAGTGCGCGGGAGAACCAGCCGCTGCCCGCGAGCCGCGTGACGAACATGTGGTTCATCTCGCTCAGGTACGCCTCGTCCGAACTGGTTGAACTGACTTGGGTCATGACGACCTTCCGTTGGGTCACAGATGTTTTCGGTGCTGCTCATCGTGGATTTCGCGCGGGAAGTCCGGGGTCGATTCGTCCGGTTTCGCACCCCGGACCGACCCCGGACTCACACCCCAGTCAGGCCGGTGCGGGCTGGGACGCCAGTGCGGACTCGCGCACCGCCTCGCGCGCCCGAGGCTTGCTGAAGCGCCGCCGGATCGGTTGTTCGACGTAGGTGTGCAGCAGTCCTGCCGCAGCGACCGTGACGACGAGGACGAACACCGTGACGGCGATCGCGATGTGCGTGCTCCACGGCGCGCCGCCGAGCCATCCGCGCAGCACCTCCATGATCCGGCCGTGCAGCAGGAAGAACGCGTAGGAGATCTGCCCGAGCCACACCGCCGTGCGGCCGCGCAACGGTGACCACCCGCCCCGCAGGTCGATCGCCGCCACCGCGGGGATCAGCAGCGCGACGGGCACGACCGTGACGGCGACCTGGTGGTAGGACCACGGCAGCGAGGGCACGAGCGCGGGCAGCACGTACCCGACCGCCAGCAACGCCAGCAACGGCCGCACGCCGATGCGCACCCAGCGCCCCTCCTGGACGATCCGCGCCAGCACCATGCCCAGCCCGAACTCGATCAGGCGCGTCACCGGGAAGATGTAGACGAACCAGTACGCCGGGGCGGACACGGGGCCGACCATGCTGTGCGGCTGGGACGGCACCAGGTGCGCGGCCAGCGGCACCAGCCACACCGCGGCCATCAGCCCGATGGCGAGCGGCCACAACCGGTTCGGCGCGAGCTTGCGCAACGCCACGATCAGGAACGGGAAGCAGAAGTAGAAGAACGCCTCCGCGGACAGCGACCAGGCGATGGTGTTCACGCCGAACTCGATGCGCTGATCCGGTGACCAGGCCTGGAGCATGAACAGGTTGAGCAGCCCGTCGAGGACCCGCATGCCGGTCGTCCGGTAGTAGAGCAGCACAGCGTGGCCGAACAGCAGCGCGACCACGAACGCGACGACGTAGTTCGGGTAGATCCGGAAGAACCTGCGGCGCCAGAACGCTCGTGCGGTGTCGCCCAGTTCGGCGACCCACGCGAGGCTAAAACCGCTGGCGATGAAGAAGAAGTCCACCGCCGTCCAGCCGCCCTGGTAGAAGATCTTGTCGAACGTGGCCTGGGCGGACGGGTCGGCGAAGACCTCGAGGTTGCCGACGTGACCGAAGAACACCGCCATCGCGGCGACGAACCGCAAGCCGGTCAGGGAAGGCAACCGGGACAGGACCCCGGTGCCGGTTTCGGTCGGTGCAGTCATGGTGAAGCCTCCCCAACTAGGTTTCTGATCACACGGCCACGGCGTCCACGATGGTCAGCAGATGCGCGGCGAGCTCCGCGGCGGTCGGGCACTCGTAGACCACGTCGGGCCGCAGCTCCGCACCGGTCAGCGCCACCAGCCGGTTGCGCAGCTCCATCGCCGCCATCGACGACATGCCGAACTCGACGAACTGCACGTCCGGGTCGATCTCCGCGCCGGACGCGAAGTCCAGCAGCGCGGCCGTCTGCTCGCGGACCAGCTCGACCACGACCTGTTCGCGCTCGTCCTGGCTCGCCTTGCCGAGCCGTTCGTGGAACGAGTCGTCCGTGGCCGCTTCTTCCGGTGTCACCGGCACGAGATCCCGCACGGTCGAACGCTGGTGGCCTGCCCGCCAGTCCTCGTCGGTGACGATCGCGGTGGTGGCCCCGGTGCCCAGCGCCCGCCGGAGCGCCGCGACGGCATCGTCCTGGTCGCCGATGCTCACTCCCGCGGACACCGATCGCATACCGGAGGCCGTGCGGCGCAAGGCCATCGCCTCGAACACCATCAGCGCGGCACAGTCCTCCGGCTCCGCGCCGCCCCACACCGACCCTGCCGGCAGCAGGGTCAGCAGGATCTCCGGGGCGACCAGCTCGGCGAGTGCCTCGGCGGCCTGCGCGTCGTTGCCCTGGTAGACCAGCAGGGCCGGTGCCGCCGGGAGCCGGTCGGCAAGCGCGGCCGGATCGCAGACCTCGACGGTGACACCGGGTTCCGCGGCGAGGTCCGGGCAGGGCTCGGTCAGGACGACCTGCTCCGCTCCTTCCCGCGCCGCCCACCGGGCCAGCGCCACGGCGGTCGCGTCGAGACTTCCGGCCACCACGACCACGCCGCGCGGAGTCCAGCCGGTGCCGGACCCGGCGGGTGCGGGCCGCAGGCGCGGGGTGAACGCAGCCGCCGGCCGGACGACGACCTCGTCCTCGCCGGCCAGCCCGGAGAGGACCGCGCACACCCGGCGCAACGCCAGCCGGTCGAGGCAGGCGGGCAGGTCCACGAGGCCTGTGCCCGCCGCCCTGCCCAGGCCCCATGCCCGGAGGTGGCCGCGGGCAGGCTGTGCGGCCGATTCGGCCACGGAGACCACGCCGGAGGTCAGCAACCAGGTCGGAGCCTCGGATCCGACCTGGGTCACGGCTGCCAGCACGGTGTCCGCGAACCAGCCGTCGTGGTCGTCGAGCGGGACGAGCGCGGCGATCCCGGCGCAGTCATCTGGGATCACCCGAGTCAGATCGTCCGCTGTGGACAAAGTGGTGACATCCGCACCCGCTGCGGTCAACGCGGCGACCAAATCCCCGGCCCGCTCATCCGCCTCGGACTCCCCGACGACCACCAGCCACGAGCCCAGCAGCGCAGGCCAGGGCTGCTCGGCCATCGGCGTCCACTCGATCCGGTACCCCGCACCACTTTCCGGCGCCGCACCACCGCGCAACGCGGCCAGCGCGGCCAGCAAGTCCGAGGCCCCGTGGTCGGGAGTCAATCCCAGCACGCCGAGCAACGCGGCCGGATCGCCACTACCGACCGCTTCCCACAGCGGGTCCTCCGCAACGACGGGCCGCGCGACCGGCTCCGGCCAGAACCTGGTGCGCTGGAAGGCATACGTCGGCAACGGCACCACAGAGCCGGCACCCGCGACTGCTCCCCAGTCCACGCCCACTCCCCTGGTATACGCGGAGGCGAGCGCGTCGAGGAGGGTGGCGACCGGCTCGCGGTCCCGACGGGCCACGGCGAGGACGCCCTCGCTCTGGCCCGCGCTCTCGCGGACCATCGCGGCGAGCACCGCGTCCGGGCCGAGCTCCAGGAACGTGGTCACCCCGGCCGCCCGCAGGGTCTGGACGGCGTCGTGGAACCGGACCGTGTCACGCAGCTGCCGAGCCCAGTACAACGGCGAGACGAGCTCCTCCGCGGTTGCCACGCGGCCGGTTGAAGTGGACACCACCGGAATCAGCGGCGGCCGGAACGTCAACCGCTCGGCGACCACCACGAACTCCGCGAGCACCGGGTCCATCAGCGGTGAGTGGAAGGCGTGGCTGACGGAGAGAGCCTTCGTCCGGTACCCGCGTGCGGCGAGCTCCGAGGTCACCTCCGCCACGGCGGGTTCGGCACCGGAGATCACCACCGAGCTGGGGCTGTTGACCGCGGCGATGCTCACCGCGGCACCCAGCACCGAGGCACCCAGCACCGAGGAGACCTCGTACTCGGACGCCCGCACCGAGACCATGGCGCCGCCGGGAGGCTGTGCCTGCATCAGCCGGCCGCGCGCGGCGACCAGCGCGGCCGCGTCCGCCAGGGACAGCACGCCCGCCACGTGCGCGGCGACCAGTTCGCCGATCGAGTGCCCGGCGAGGAAGTCCGGCCGTACGCCGAAGTGGCGCAGTAGGTGGTACAAAGCCACCTCGACCGCGAACAGCGCCACCTGGGTGTACTCGGTCTGCGCGAGCAGTTCGGCGTCGCCCGCGATCACCTCGCGCACGGGCTTGGCGAGGTGTGCGTCCAGCTCGGCGCACACCTCGTCGAACGCGGCGGCGTAGACCGGGTAGGTCGCGTACAGCCCCTGGCCCATGCCAAGCCGCTGGCTGCCCTGGCCGGTGAACAGGAAGGCCGCCTTGCCCAGCCGCGCGGTCCCCGCAACCACGGCCGGGACGCCGGCGATCAGCGCCTCCAGACCGTGGACCAGGTCGTCCCGGTCGGCGCCGGTGATCACCGCGCGGTGCCGGAACGTGGCCCTGGACGTGGCCAGCGAAAACGCGACATCGGCAGGAGCCAGCGACGGGTGCGCACGCAGGTGGGCGTGCAGCCGCCGCGCCTGCCCGGCGAGCGCCTCCGGGGTCTTCGCGGACAGCGGCCAGCCCACCAGAGGCGAAGGTGAACCCACAGTCGCAGAATCAGCCGGAGGAGCTTCTTCGATGATCGTGTGGGCGTTGGTGCCACCGATGCCGAACGACGACACGCCGGCGCGGCGCGGCCGGTCGGTGCGCGGCCATTCCCTGGCCTCGGTCAGCAACTGGACGGCACCGGCCGACCAGTCCACGTGACCCGACGGCGAGTCCACGTGCAGCGTTCGCGGCAGCACCCCGTGCCGCAGCGCCTGCACCATCTTGATCACGCCCGCCATGCCGGCGGCCGCCTGGGTGTGGCCGATGTTGGACTTCACCGAACCCAGCCACAGCGGTTCGGTGCGGTCCTGCCCGTAGGTCGCGAGCAGTGCCTGCGCCTCGATCGGGTCGCCCAAAGTCGTGCCCGTGCCATGTCCTTCGACCACATCGACGTCCGATGTGGACAGTCCGCCGGACGCCAGCGCCGCACGGATCACCCGCTGCTGCGACGGACCGTTCGGCGCGGTCAGCCCGTTCGACGCGCCGTCCTGGTTGACCGCGGACCCGCGCAGCACCGCGAGCACCGGGTGCCCGTTGCGGCGGGCGTCGGACAGCCGTTCCAGCACCAGCAAGCCCATCCCTTCGCTCCAGCCGGTGCCGTCGGCCGCCTCCGCGTACGACTTGCACCGGCCGTCCGGGGCGAGGCCGCGCTGACGGCTGAAGTCGACGAAGACGCCGGGGGTCGACAGCACCGTGACGCCGCCCGCCAGCGCGAGCGTGCATTCGCCGCGGCGCAGCGCCTCGGCGGCCTGGTGGATCGCGACCAGCGAGGACGAGCACGCGGTGTCGACGGTCATCGACGGGCCCTCGAAACCGAACGTGTAGGACAGCCGCCCGGCCGCGACCGCCGCGGACACCCCGGTGCCGACGTAGCCTTCCAGCTCGGCCGGCAGATTCTGCAGCTGCACGCCGTAGTCGTGATAGGTAAGTCCGATGTAGACACCGGTGCCGCTGCCGCGCAGCGAAGCCGGGTCGATGCCCGCGTGTTCCAACGCCTCCCAGGTGCCCTCCAGCAACAGCCGCTGCTGCGGGTCCATGGTCAGCGCCTCGCGCGGGGAGATCCCGAAGAACGCCGCGTCGAACGAGGTCGCGTCGTAGACGAACCCGCCGTGCCGCGTGTAGGTAGTGCCGCGACGGTCGGGATCCGGGTCGTAAAGCGCTCGGGTGTCCCAGTTGCGGTCGTCCGGGAACACCGAGACGACGTCGGCACCGTCGGCCACCACCTGCCACAGGTCCTCCGGCGAGCTCAACCCGCCGGGGAACCGGCAGCTCATGCTCACGATGGCGATCGGATCGCCGTCCGCGACGGTCCGCACGGCAACGGGCTGCTCGCCCGGCGCGTCCAGCAGCTCCGCGCGCAGGTACGAGGCGAGCACGAGCGGCGTCGGGTGGTCGAAGACCAGAGTCGCGGGCAGCCGCAGACCGGTCACCGCGTTAATCCGGTTGCGGAACTCGACGGCGGTCAGCGAGTCGAACCCGGTCTCCCGGAACGCGCGTTCGTCGTCCACAGTGGATGTGTCGGGCAGACCGAGCACCGCGGCCACGTGCGTGCGGACGATCTCGGTCAGCGTCCTGATGTGCTCCGGCTCGGGCATCCGGGCCAGCCGGTCGCGCAGCTCGGACGCGGCCGCCGGATCCGCGCCCACGACCCGGCGCGCCGCGTTCGGCACCAGGCCCCACAGGATGGACTGGACGCCACCGGTGCGGGCAGCCACCCGCAGCGCCGCGAACTCCAGGCGGACCGGGACCGCGGTGGCCCGGCCGCTCGCGCACGCGGCGTCGAACAGGGCGAGACCGGTCTCGGTCGACAGCGGTCCGACGCCGATCCGGTTGAGCCGGGCGCGATCGGTGCCGTCCATCACGCCGGTCAGGCCGCTGGCCTCCTCCCACAGACCCCACGCGGGCGACAACGCGGGCAACCCCTGCGCCCGACGGTGCTGAGCGAAGGCGTCGAGGAACGCGTTGGCCGCGGCGTAGTTGCCCTGACCGGGACCGCCGAACACCCCGGCGGCCGAGCTGAACAGCACGAACGCGGTCAGCGACAAAGCACGAGTCAGCTCGTGCAGGTTCAGCGTGCCGTCGACCTTGGGCCGCAGCACCGCGTCGACCCGTTCCGGGGTCAGCGAGGCGATCACGCCGTCGTCGAGGGCGCCCGCCGCGTGCACCACGCCGGTCAGCGGGTGTTCGGCGGGAACGCCGGCAAGCACGGTGGCGAGCTGCTCGCGGTCGGCGACGTCGCACGCCACGACGGTCGCGGTGGCGCCCAGGCCGGCGAGCTCCTCGCACAGCTCCACGGCTCCCGGCGCGGCCGGTCCGCGCCTGCTGGTGAGCACCAGGTGCCGCACGCCGTGCGCGCTCACCAGGTGCCGGGCGACGATGGCGCCCAGGGTGCCGGGGCCACCGGTGACGAGCACGGTGCCCGAGTCCTGCCACGGGGTGTCGGGGACCTCCGGTGGGGTGTCTCGCACCAGCCTGGCGACGTACGACACGCCTTCCCGCAAGGCGATCTGCGGCTCGCCGGCAGTCACCGACCCGGCCAGGGCCGCCCACGACGCCTCGGTGCCGTCCAGGTCGGCGAGCACGAACCCGCCGGGATTCTCCGACTGAGCGGACCGGACGAGACCCCAGACCGCGGCCTGGGCGAGGCTCGCCGGCTCCTGTTCGGTCGCGGCGACCGCGCCAGCGGTGAGCACCACGAGCGGGACACCGACGTTGCGGTCCTCGGCGAGCCACCGCTGCAACCCCTCCAGCGCCTGCCCTGTGGTCTCCCGCACGGCCTCCGGCAGGGCAGCGGCACCGGGCTGACCGATCACCAGGAAGCCCAGGTCCGGCACGACATCCGGTTCGTCGGCTACCCGTGCGCCGACAGCCTCCAAAGTGGACCGGAGCTCGGCCGAGTCCGTGCCGAGAAGCACGCAGGCCGCACCGTTCAACGCTGGGACAGGAGCAGGACCACGCACCCAGTCCAGCCGGAACAACCCACCTCGCACCGCGCCGGACCCCAGCGCGTCGGCAGCCAGCGGCCGGACCGCCAGGGAGTCCACCGACGCGACCGGCGTGCCCGCGGTGTCGGCCACGTCGACTCGCACGGAACCCGCACCGGCCGGGGCCAGCCTGACCCGCAACGCACGCGCGCCACTCGCCTGTAGCCGCACACCGGACCAGGCGAACGGGAGCAGCGGACCGTCGCCTGCCGACCGGTCGCCCAGCGCCTCGCTGACCGCGAGCGGGTGCAAAGCGGCGTCGAGCAGCGCCGGGTGCAGGCCGAAACCGTCAACCCCGTCCTCCGGCAGGGCCACCTCGGCGAAGATCTCCTCGCCGCGCAGCCACACCGCCCGCAGGCAGCGGAACGCGGGCCCGTACCCGACGCCGGCCGCGGCCACCTTGTCGTAGACGTCGCCGGGTGCGACCGCGACCGCCCCGGTCGGTGGCCAGACGTCGGCGTCGAACCGTGCCGCCGGTGCGTCGGCGGCCAGCACACCGGTGGCGTGGCAGGTCCACGGCTCGTCTGGTGCGGCGTCGTCGAGGCGGGAGTGCACGGCGAACTCGTGTCTGCCGTCCTGTGCGGCGCGCACGGCCAGTTGCAGTTGCACGCCGCCTCGCTCGGGCAGCAGCAGCGGGGCCTGAAGCGTGAGCTCTTCGACGAGCCGGCAGCCGACCTCGTCACCGGCGCGGACGGCCAGTTCGACGAACGCGGTGCCGGGCAGCAGCACGTGCTCGCCCACCGCGTGATCGGCGAGCCAGGGATGGGTCTTTAGCGACAGCCGGCCGGTCAGCAGCACGCCGTCGCCGTCGGCGAGCACGACGCTGGCGCCGAGCAACGGGTGCGCCGCCGAGCCGAGGCCGAGACTCGCGGCGTCGACAGCCTTCGCCGCGCTCCTGGGCCAGAAAGGCCGGCGCTGGAACGCATAGGTCGGCAGGTCCACGCGTGGCTGCGGCCCGATCAGGGCCATCCAGTCGATCTCGCCGCCGCGTACCCACACCTCGGCCAGCGAGGTCAGCAGCCGGTCGGGACCGCCGTCGTCGCGGCGCAGGGTGCCGGTCACGAGGGCGTTGTGCACGCCGGCCCGCTCCAGGTTGTCCTCGGTGTCGACCTTCACCGTGGGGTGCACGCTGGTCTCGACGAACTGCCGGAAGCCTGCGTCGGCCAGTGCCTGCACGGCGGGCGCGAACCCGACCTGGTCGCGCAGGTTCTCGTACCAGTACCCGACATCGGCATCCAGCCCGGTCAGCCACCCGCCGCGCACCGTCGAGTACCACGGGACGGCGCACTCGCGGGGTGTGATCGGGGCGAGCATCTCCGCGAGCCGCTCCCGCAGCACGTCCACCTGCGGCGAGTGCCCGGCGCAGGAGGAACCGACCCGGCGCACGCGGAGGCCGTCGGCGGCGTAGACGGCGATCAGCTCGTCGAGTGCTTCGAGATCGCCGGACACGACCGTCGCGGACGGCCCGTTGACGGCGGCGACGCACAACCTCGGCGCCCATCGCGCCAGGCGGGTCTCGACCTCGTCGACCGGGGACGGGACCCATGCCATGCCGCCGAGACCGGAGATCTCGAGCAGCAACCGGGACCGCAGCGCGACGATCCGCGCACCGTCCTCAAGGGACAGTGCACCGGCCACGACGGCCGCCGCGATTTCACCCTGCGAATGCCCCACCACGGCGTCGGGTTCGACCCCGCAGGACTGCCACACCGCAGCCAGCGACACCATCATCGACCACAGCACGGGCTGCAACACGTCGATGCGGTCCAGTCCCGGCGTGCCCTCGTCGCCCCGCAGCACGGCGTTCAGTGACCAGTCGAGGTGCGGCGCGAGAGCCTGTTCGCACTCGGCAAGCCGGGCGCGGAACACCGGGTTCGCCTCGGCCAGCGCGAGCCCCATGCCCGCCCACTGCCCGCCCTGCCCCGGGAACACGAACGCCGTCTTGCCCTGGGCGCCCGCGACACCACGCACCACGCCCGCCGACGTCGCTCCGTCGGCCAACGAGCTCAGCCGCGCAACGAGTTCCGGTTGATCGCCACCAACGACGACCGCGCGGTGCTCGAAAACCGCCCTGGTGGCAACGAGCGACGCGGCCACCGCGGCTGGATCCGACTCGACCGCGGGATGGGCCAGCAACGCGGCGGCCTGACCACGCAGCGCGTCGGAAGAACGAGCGGAAAGCAGCCACGGCATCGCGGGCAGCGCCTCAGAGGGTTCGAGCGCCTCAGTCTCCGCGGCCTCCTCGATCACGACGTGCGCGTTGGTGCCGCTGAAACCGAACGACGACACCCCGGCCCGGCGTGGTTCCCCACCGCGGTCCCACTCCCTGGCCTCGGTCAGCAGCTCGACCTCGCCCTCGGCCCAGTCGATGTGCGGTGATCGTTCCTCCGCGTACAAGGTCCGCGGCAGCACCTGGTGGCGCAACGCCATCACGGCCTTGACCATTCCCGCCGCGCCGGCCGCCGCCTGGGCGTGACCGATGTTGGACTTGACCGATCCGATCCACAGTGGACGGTCGGCGGGCCGGTCCTGACCGTAAGTGGCCATCAGCGCCTGGGCTTCCAGCGGGTCGCCCAGCGGCGTGCCGGTGCCGTGCGTCTCGACCATGTCGACCTGACGGGCGGACAACCGCGCGTTGACCAGGGCCTGCTGGATCACCCGTTGCTGCGACGGGCCGTTCGGCGCGGTCAGGCCGTTCGATGCACCGTCCTGGTTGATCGCCGATCCGCGGATGACGGCGAGCACCGGGTGCCCCAGCCGTTCGGCGTCGGAAAGCCGTTCCACCAGGAACATGCCGACGCCCTCTGCGGCCGCCATGCCGTCCGCGGCGGCCGAGAAAGCCTTGCACCGGCCGTCCTTCGCCAGCGCGCGCTGACGGCTGAACCCGATGAACGTGCCGGGCGTGGACAGCACGGTGACCGCGCCGGTGAGCGCCATGGTGCAGTCGCCGTCGCGCAGCGCCCGCACGGCGAGGTGCACGGCGACCAGCGAGGACGAGCACGCGGTGTCCACTGTGGCCGCCGGGCCCTCAAGGCCCATCGTGTAGGAGATGCGGCCGGACACCACGCTCGTGGCGACGCCGGTCATCAGGTAGCCCTGAAGCTCCGGTTCCGCCTGGGTCATGAGGTTCATGAACTCGCCGCTGTTGGCGCCGACGAACACACCGGTCCGGCTGCCGCGCAACGTCTCCGGGTCGATGCCCGCCCGTTCGACGGCCTCCCACGCGGTCTCCAGCGCGAGCCGCTGCTGCGGGTCCATCCCGGTGGCCTCGCGCGGGCTGATGCCGAAGAACGCGGGGTCGAACTCCGTAGCGCTCTCGACGAACCCGCCTTCACGCACGTACGACGTGCCGGGGCGGTCCGGGTCGGGGTCGAACAGCGACTCGAGGTCCCAGCCGCGGTCCTCGGGGAACGCGGACATGGCGTCCGTACCGTCGGTGACCACTCGCCAGAGGTCCTCCGGCGAACGCACGCCGCCGGGGAACCGGCACGCCATGCCGATGATCGCGATTGGCTCGTGGTTGCGGTCCTCGGACTGGTCCAGGCGCTTGCGGGTGTCGTGCAGCTCCGCGGTGACGCGCTTGAGGTACTCGACCAGCTTCTGCTCGGTCGCCATCAGTGGTTGCCTTCCTCGTTGGTCGTGGCGAGCCCGAGTTCGCTGTCGATGAACCGGAGCACTTCGTCCGCGCTGGCGTTCTCCAGCCGGTCGGACACCTCGATGTCACCGGCGACGCGCGTCTGCTCGCGCCAGGCCGACAACAGCCGTCCGAGCCGTGTAGTGATCGCCTCCGGGCTGGAGGTCGTCGTGGCGGCCGCGGCCAGTGCCGCCTCGATCCGGTCGAGCTCGGTGAGCAGCAACTCCTCCGGTGACCTCGTCGGCGGCGCGATCTCGGCGAGCAGGTGGGCGGCCAGCGTCTCCGGCGTGGGGTGGTCGAAGACCAGCGTCGCGGGCAGCCGGAGACCGGTGGCGGTCATGAGCCGGTTGCGGAACTCGACGGAGGTCAGTGAGTCGAAGCCGATCTCGGTGAACGGGTGGCGCGGTGCGACGGACTCGGGTCCGGCGAAGCCCAGCACCGCGGCCACGTGCCCGCGGACCAGGTCGAGCAGCGCGGCCGGCCGTTCCGCGTCGGGCAGCGCCGCCAGCCGGTCGGTCAAAGAGCCCACGGCCGCACCAGGTTCCAGCGCCCGGCGCGCCGGAGTGCGGACCAGGCCCCGCAGCAACGCGGGGACCGTGCCGTTGCGCATGGCCGTCAGGTCGAGCTTGATCGGGACGAGGATCGGCTCGTCCACCGCGAGCGCGGTGTCGAACAACGCCATGCCCTGGTCCTGGGTCAGCGCGCCGAAGCCGCCGCGCCGCAGCCTCCTGCGATCGGGCTCGTCGAGGTGGCCGGTGATGCCGGTGCCCGCCGCCTGGTCCCACAGACCCCAGGCCAGCGAGGTCGCGACCGGTCCGGCCGCCCGCCGGTGCGCGGCCAGCGCGTCGAGGAACGTGTTGGCCGCGGCGTAGTTGCCCTGCCCCGCGTTGCCCAGCACCCCGGCCGCACCGGAGTACAGCACGAACGCCGCGAGGTCGAGGTCCGCGGTCAGCTCGTGCAGGTTCACCGCCGCGTCCACCTTCGGCCGCAGCACCTGCTCGACCAGGTCCGGGGTCATCGACGCGACGAGGCCGTCCGAGAGCAAGCCGGCGGTGTGCACGACACCGGTGAGCGGGTGCGCCGCGGGGATCTCCGCGAGCACCCCGGCCAGCGCGGTCCGGTCGGCGGCGTCGCAGGCGACGACGTCGACGCAGGCGCCGAGCTCGGTCATTTCCGCGACGAGCTCTGCGGAACCGTCCGCCGCCGGGCCGCGGCGGCTGATCAGCACCACGTTGCGCACGCCGTGAGCGGTCACCAGGTGCCGGGCGGCCAGCGCGCCGAGTGCTCCGGTGCCGCCGGTGACGAGCACCGTGCCGTCGGGGTCGAGCTCTCGCGGCACGGTCAGCACCAGCTTGCCGACGTGGTGCGCCTGGGCAAGGAACCGGAACGCGTCGCGGGCCCGGCGGATGTCCCAGGTCCTGATCGGCAGCAACGACAGCGCGCCTTTGTCGAACAGCTTGACGATCTCGCCGAGCAGCTCGCCCACCCGGTGTCCGGGCAGCGCTGCGAGGTCGAAGGTCTGGTACTCGACGCCGGGATGGGCCTGCGCCACCGCACGCGGGTCGCGCACGTCGGTCTTGCCCATCTCGACGAACCTGCCTCCGCGCGGCAGCAGACCCAGGGAGGCGTCGATGAACTCGCCTGCCAACGAGTTCAGCACCACGTCGACGCCGCGGCCGCCGGTGGTCTCGCGGAAGGTCTCCTCGAAACCGAGTGCGCGGGAGCTGGCGATCCGCTCGGCCGAAATACCGCACTCGAGCAGGACGTCGTGCTTGCCCCGGCTCGCGGTGGCGTAGACGTCGGCGCCCAGGTGCTGCGCGATCTGCACAGCGGCCATGCCGACACCACCGGCGGCGGCGTGCACGAGCACCGACTCGCCCGCGGTGAGCCCGGCCAGGTCCACGAGGGCGTGGTAGGCCGTGGCGTAGGCCATCGGCACCGAGGCGGCCTCGGCGAACGACCAGCCGTGCGGCATCGGCACCAGCCGGTCGGCGGTGGTGACCGAGTACTTCCCGGACCCGCCCAGGAAGATGCCCAGCACGCGGTCCCCCGGCCGCAGGTGGGTCACGTCGGGAGCCGTCTCCACGACGACACCGGCGCCCTCGCCGCCCATCGACGCGTCACCGGGGTACATGTCCAGGGCGATCAGGACGTCGCGGAAGTTCAACCCGACCGCGCGCAACGCGACCCGGACCTCGCCTGGCCGCAACGGCTCGTCGCCGACGGGCGCGAACACCAGGTTGTCCACGGTGCCGCGGCTGCTCACGGCGAGCCGCCAGTTCTGCGTCCCGGTGGGTGGCACGAGGCCGTGCTCACGACCGAGCGTCGCGAGCCGCCGCACGTGCACCGTGCCGGCGCGCACAGCCAGCTCGGCCTCACCGGTCGCCAGCGCCGCGGCGACCAGGTCCAGCGAGGCGTCGTCGTCGAGATCCACGAGCGCCAGGCGGCCGGGGTTCTCCGACTGCGCCGACCGGACGAGGCCCCAGGCCGACGCGGTGGGGAGGTCGGCGGGCGCCGCCTCGGCCACCGCGACCGCGCCCCTGGTGACCAGCACCAGGCAGGAGTCGTCGAACCGCGGCTCGGCGAGCCACGCCTGCACCAGCTCCAGTGCGTGGAAGATCGTCTCCCGAACTGCCGCGGCGAGGTCCGCCACGGCCGGCGCGGTCAGCTCGACCGCGACGAACGACTCGACCGTCTCAAGCGACGCCAGGTCGTCCGTGAACACCAGCTCGGGCAGCTCCGCCTCCACCCGAACGGGTTCCCAGCGCACGGCGTACAGGGAGTCGGTGCGCGGGGCCGCCACCGGTGCGGTGGGCAGCTGCCGCAGGAGCAGCGACTCGATCTCCGCGACCGGGTTGCCCGCCGGGTCGGCGATGGTCACCGCGAAGGCACCGTTGTCCGTTTCGGACAGACGAACGCGCACGGCGGTCGCCCCGGTGGCGTGCAGGCGCACCCCGGCCCAGGAGAACGGCACGCGCGGACCCGTGCCCTCGGCCGATCCGAGTGCGATCACGTGCAGTGCCGCGTCCAGCAGCGCCGGGTGCAGGCCGAACCGGTCGGTGTCCGCGGTTCCCTCGGGCAGCGCCACCTCGGCGAAAAGGTCCTTGCCGTGCCGCCACGCCGAAGTCAGGCCGCGGAATTCGGGCCCGTAGGCCATGCCGATGCCTCCGAACCACTCGTAGAGGCCGGTGACGTCCAGTCGTTCCGCTCCCTCCGGCGGCCACTGGCCCGTGAGGCGGACCGGCGCGGGCGCACCGTCCACAAGGG